>Ga0182232_1000020_pt1 | contig 68589 bp, 55 predicted proteins | sample G6R1MG_30_FD_155484 | JGI IMG/M metagenome (GOLD analysis project Ga0182232, IMG submission 155484) | Phyllosphere microbial comminities from miscanthus, Michigan, USA - G6R3_NF_07NOV2016_LD2 MG | ecosystem: Host-associated > Plants > Phyllosphere > Phylloplane/Leaf | place: USA: Michigan... | reverse complement strand
CGCCACGACGGCGATCCGGTTGCGGCGCAGTTCCACCAAGCCTTCGCTTGCCAGCTGGCCGAGGGCCTGCCGCGCGATCGTGCGGCTAACCCCGAACCGTTCGCCGAGCGCGTCCTCGGGGAGGCGATCCCCCGGGAGCAGCGCGCGCTCGACGATGGCGCGGCGCAGGGACCGGCAGATCGTTCCGACGCGGTTGACCTCGTTGCCCTTCATGACCTCGCTCCGCTTGGACGTGCTGTCTATCAGGAGACTGCGGAAGAAGAATCACCGAAGAGCGACGGGAGCCGTGGTCGTTGTTCCGGCAGATACCTGAGCGGCGGGATGATCGAATCGCAAAATGCGTTCCGCCCGCCTGGACGCCACTCCGGCGCGCCCGAGTGGAGGGCCCGTGGACGATGCGGCGGTGACGATACGCTTCGCCGAGGACGAGCGTATCCACGCAAGACCCGGGGACCGCGCGCCCCTCGACGCCGATGTGCCCGTACCATCGCCCGGCGATTCTCGACGCGGCCCGGGGCGCGTGGACGCGGACGTTCCTGTCGGGATCGATGCCTGACACGTACCCGGAGCCGGCCGTTCCGGGTTCAGGCGGCCCTGACGGTTGCGAGGAAGCGCGCGACCTCCGTACCGAGGTGCTCGGACTGCCGCGACAGTTCGGAGGCGGCCGACAGGACTTGGCCGGCTGCCGCACCCGTCTCCTCAGATGCCTGCGCGACACCCGCGATGTTGCCCGTCACCTCGGTGGCCCGAGCCGAGGCCTCGGCCACGTTGCGCGCAATCTCCTGCGTCGCCATGCCCTGCTGTTCCACCGCAGCGGCGATCGAGGTCGCCACGCTGTCCATTTCACGGATCATCCCGGTGATGCCGCCGATCGCCGTCACCGCCTGGCCGGTGACACCTTGAACCTCGCCGATCTGTTCGGCGTTCCGACTGAGGGCCTGGACCAGGGATGCGGTCTTGGCGGCCTCACCCACCGCCGACTGGGCGAGCTGCGCGGCCCCAGAGACTTGACGGCCGATCTCTTGGACGGAGGAGCCCAGTTGCTCGGCGGCCGCCGCCACCATGCTGACATTGGAAGCGGCCTCCTCCGCGGCGCCGGCCACCGTGGTGGATTGACCGGCCGTGTCCTGAGCGATGGCGGTCATCTGTTGCGCGGTCGCCCGCGGTTCGGTCGCGGATGACAAAACCATGCCGATGTCGATTTATATTTGACGCAGTAAGGTCGGAAGGATTGCAACCCGCCGGTCCTCTTTCCGACGGAGAGAAGGTACCCTTGCGCGTTACAAACGTAGCCTTCGAAACCATGACGTCTGCCGAAGCCAGACGCCGTCTCGGAAGCAGGAAGTCGCGACGGAGTCGACCGCCCTTTCAGCCGTCCGACTCGGAGTGCCAGCGGGAGTTGGCGATTCTTGTTGGATCAACAGAGCGGCTTTCTTCGGCAAAAAAGTTCCGCCGTCGTAAAATCGAGACATCGACCCGCCGTGGCTTTACGATCATCACTACGGCCATCGGCACTGTATGCGCCGGCAGGCTGCGCAAGACCTCCGGCGTCCGGGCCCGGCGCCGGCCATCATGCGGTCCTGCGAACGAATTGACGAGAACCGCCCCCCTTTCAACGGGAACCGGCTGTCGGATCGGTATTCCTATCTGGTTCCGCACGCTCAAGACGCTAACTTACGCCTGTTTGATATTCAAATCCACGTTGCCAAAGCGTCCCATTGACAATGAGAACCGCCACAAATGCTATACGACCGATAAAACAAACTTCCGTAGACATAATATATTTGATGAATTTGTCGAATATATAATATTATCTACGACGTTTCTGTCGAGCCAATTCGCACTTGAGGAGTCAAGTTTGACAGGCCGACCTATGCAATAGGCTGCGGTGAGCATGCGCCCCAGCCCGTCACGACCTTGCTTGACGCGGGCAAATTTCCCACGTACCCGCTAGGCATGGTCAGTCGGCGTCTTGGCCGGTTTGTCCCGGTCCATGGGCGTGCTGCGACCGCGGCTTGACCCGCCCTGCCCTACGGTCAAGAGGCTTCCCGTGGTGAATCCCTGCGCCGCGCAAGACCGTCGCGCGCCAGAACTCTTCCGAGACGACTCTGCCGCGAGCGCGACCATGCCTCTCTCCCACCCGGTCGTCGTAGGTGTCACGGTCTTCCAACCGGATGAGGCGCAGGTCACCGCCCTCTGTCGCCGGGTCGAGGCCGATCCGCGCCGGACCGTCGTGTTCGACAATGGCGGCCTGCCGGAGGCGGCGGCGGCCCGCCTTATCGGTGATGGAGCGCTGGTGCTGTCGGAGGGCCGGAACATCGGGGTCGGCGGCGCCCTCGATGCCATCGTCCGGACTGCATCCGAAGCGGGCGCCCGGCAGGTGCTTCTCCTCGACCAGGACGCGGATTTCTCGGCCCAGCAGATCTCCGCCCTTGAGGCGGCGCTGGGGCGGCTGCAGGGCTCAGGCGTGCCGGTTGCCTTGGTCGGCCCGCGCCCGGAGGCGGCGCCCGGCCGCAAGGCACCGGCTTCGCCGCGCCGCCCGTACCGTTCCGATCACGGTTCCCTCGCACCGGTCGAGTACTTGGCGACCTCCGGGTCGCTCATCGACCTCGAAGCCTATGCGGTGATCGGCCCGTTCCGCAGCGACTTCTTCATCGACGGCATCGACCTCGAATGGTGTTTCCGTGCCTGGGCTGCGGGCTACGGCTGCTGGATGGATACGGGCACCGCCCTCCCCCACCGGGTCGGTGCCGGCGTGATCCGATCGGAGATCCTCGGCATCGAGATGCCGCGTCAGCCGCTGTTCCGCATGGAAGTCTATTTGCGCAACAGCGTCTATGCTTGGCGGCTGTCGCACGTGCCGCGACGCTGGAAGCTGCGTCAGGCCGCCTACCTCCCGCTCCAGATCCTGCTCTACTGGGCCGATGCGGGCTACCGACCGAACGTGCTCGCGCGTCTCGCCCTCGGCGTTCTCGACGGTTTGCGCGGCCGCCTCGGGCGGCCCCGGGGCCTGCCGTGAGCCACGCCGCCCTGCCTCCGAAGGCCCGACCCGCCCTTGACGTCGTCATCGTCAACTGGAACGCCGGCCCCCTATTGCGGGTCTGCCTCGACAGCCTGGCGGCGGCCGAGTCCGCGTTGGGCGAGACCCTCCCCCTGCGGGCCGTGATCGTCGACAATGCTTCGTGCGACGGCTCACTCCAGGGACTGCCGCAGATGCGCCACGGCCCCGAGGTGATCGCCAATTCGGACAATCGGGGCTTCGGCCGAGCCTGCAACGCCGGGGCCGCGTGCGGGGACGCCCCCGCGATCCTGTTCCTGAACCCCGACGCCCGAGTCTCGCCCGCGAGCCTCGTCGGAGCTTACGCGGCGCTGATGGCGGATGCGGGCACCGGGATCGTCGGGGCCCAGCTCGTCGATGAGGCCGGCGCCGTGCAACGCTCCTGCGCCCGGCGCCCGACCACCCGCTCGCTGATCGGCCAAGCGCTCTTCCTCGATCGGGCACTGCCGCGCCTGCTGCCGCCCCACTTCATGACCGACTGGGATCACAGCGAGGACCGGGCAGTTGACCAGGTGATGGGCGCGTTCCTGATGATTCGCAGGTCGGTCTTTACGGCCCTGGGGGGCTTCGACGAGCGATTCTTCGTTTATTACGAGGATGTCGACCTCTGTGCCCGAGCCTGGGCGGCGGGTCTCGCGGTGCGGCATCTATCCGGCGTCAGCGTGCGGCACGAGGGCCAGGGCACCACCCGGACGGCGAAAGCGCATCGCCTCGCCTGCTTTCTCGAGAGCCAGATCCGCTACGCGGCCAAGCATCAAGGACGGACCACCGCCCTCGCCCTGGTGGTGATGGCCTTCGGTGCGCAGGTGCCGCTGCGCCTCATCCAGGCACTCGCCCGGCGATCCGTGCATGAGGCCGCCGAAGTGCTGCGCGGGGCGTCCCAGCTCGCCCGGGCCCTGCCGGGATTGCTGCGAGCGATCGGACATCCCGCGGCCCCGTGATCCATCCGTTCAGCGGTGGTCGGGGAACAATGGCGGGATCATCACAGGCTAAAAAAACCAGTCGCGGTCCTGGCCAGCCGGGCCGGGATTGTCTAGAGCATCACCTCGAAAGGTGGCTTCCGACTTTCACGAAAAGTCGATGCGAGAACAGTGACTCCAGACCATGGACTCGAATACGACATTCGCGATCATGCTTTAAACCGAAAGAAAATATCCAGACTATCCATGCTTCACGCAAAGAAGATCGCCGTCGTCCTGCCGGCTTACAATGCCGCAGCCACCCTGCGGCGTACTTATGCCGAGATTCCGCTCGACATCGTCGACGACGTCATTCTGGTCGACGACGCCAGTCGCGACGAGACCGTGGCGGTGGCGGCCGAGCTTGGCATCACGACGGTGCGGCACGCCTCCAACTGCGGCTATGGCGGCAACCAGAAGACCTGCTACCGCGTGGCTCTCTCCCGAGGCGCCGACATCGTGGTGATGCTGCATCCGGACTATCAGTATTCACCGCGCCTCGTCACCGCGATGGCCTCGATGATCGTCTCGGGCGAATACGACGCCGTGCTCGCCTCGCGCATCCTGGGCAAGGGGGCGCTGGCCGGAGGCATGCCGCTCTACAAGTACGTCGCCAACCGCGGCCTGACCTTCCTGCAGAACCTCCTGATGGGTCAGAAGCTGTCCGAATATCACAGCGGCTACCGCGCCTGGAGCCGCACGGTGCTGGAAAGCCTGGCCCTCGGCCGCTGTTCGGACGATTTCGTGTTCGACAACCAGATGCTGGCCCAGGCCATGGACGCCGATTATCGGATCGGCGAGATCTCCTGCCCGACCCGCTACTTCCCGGAGGCCTCTTCGATCAACTTCCGCCGCAGCGTCATCTACGGGCTCGGCGTGCTGAAGACCGCTCTCGTCTATCGTCTGCACCGGTGGGGCCTCCGGGTCGACCCGCTCTTCGAGACCACCCCCGCCGCCCTGCGGGTGCAGCCGTGATGCGCCGCTTCCTGATCATCCCGTTCCTCATCGCCGTCGCAGTGCTGCCTTTCGGACTCGGCGTCGTCGCACCCGGTACGCCCGGAGATCTCGTCGCCTGGCTCTCCGCCTTGTGCGAGCGCCAGGGCACCGCCGGGGCGGTGGTACTCATCGCGGCCCAAACCCTGATCGCGGCGAGCGGACTGCTACCCGCCTCGCTCCTCGGGATCGCCGCCGGCACGCTGCTCGGCACCGGGCCAGGTTTCGCTGCTGCGGCGACCGGCACGATGGCGGGCGCCCTCTTAAGCTTCGGGCTTGGCCGCACGCTGCTGAGCCGTGGCCTGCTTGGACGCCGGCCCGGCTTCCTTGCCCGCCGCAACTGGATCGCCTCCCTCGACCGCTCGGTGGCGGCGGAGGGGTGGCGCGTCGTCTGCCTGATACGGCTCTCGCCGGTGATGCCGTTCGCCCCGACGAGTTACGCACTCAGCCTCAGCAGCGTGCGCCTCGCGGATTACTGCGTCGGAACCCTAGCGGCCCTTCCCGCGCTTCTCGTCTACGTGCTGCTCGGCGCCCTGGGGCGCACGGCGCTCGCCGGGCAGGCGGAGTGGCTCCACGGCAGTGTCCTGGTCGTTGGGCTCGGCGCCACGGTCCTCCTGCTGCGCAAACTGCGGCGCCTCACCGGAACGCCGATCCCCGAGGGGCCGCCCGCCCCGGAACGGGCCGTCGCCCACGAGGGCGAGCCGCCATGATCCGCGGGATCGACTGGGCGGAGCCGCGGCCCTGGCTCGTCGCCTTCGCGGCTCTCGGCCTGCCGCTCTGCCTGCTCCTCGCTATCCTCGTGCCGTTGGGCGAGGTGGCGGACGAATCCGCTCACCTGCTGCGGGCGGTGGCCCTCCTCGACGGCCAGATCGTCGGCCACCGCGAGACCGTGACCTATTCCGACGGCCTTACCCGTTCGGCTGCCGGCGTCACCCTCGATCCGGCTTGGGAGATCCTGAGTCGAGGCCGCCCCCCCGCACCGCACAGGAACCCGGTGCCCGACCCGAGCCCGGCGCCGGGCCATCCCGCCTTCTTGCCGCTCTACACGATCGGCACCTATTTCCCGGGCTTCTACGTGCCTGCTGCCCTCGGAATCGGTACCGGGCAGGTGCTGAGGCTGTCCCGCCCCGAGGCGGCCATGCTCGGGCGACTCGCCAACGCGGCGGCCTACGGAGCGCTCGGGCTCCTCGCCCTCGGCCTGGCACGGCGCGGCCGGGCGCTGCTGTTCGGGACCCTGATGGTCCCGATGAGCCTGTCTCTCGCGGCATCCTTCAATCAGGACGCCCTGATGATCGCCGCCTGCGCGCTCGCGGCTGCCCTTCTGACCGGGGATTCCGCGTGGCGCCGTCGCCTCGCCGCCGGACTGATCGCCCTCGTGGTGCTGGCCAAGCCGCCCTACGCGGCAATCGCCGCGATGTTATTAGTACCGCTGCCGCCGCGTTTCTGGGCCAGTCCGGTCTTCTGGCGAAGGATGTCGACCACCGTGCTGGTGGTGCTGCCGGGGGCGCTCTGGATCCTGTACACAACACTCTTCGTGGCGACGCCGGTGCCGCGTTTCGCTTACGAAGCCGGACCGCTCTGGACCGGCCCTCGCCCGGCGTCGTTCATCGGCACCGATACCCGCGCGCAGGCCCTGGTGCTCCTCTCCCATCCTTCGCTGCTCCTCAGCCTGCCGGCGAACTGTCTGTTTGCCTTCAAACATGCCGTGCTGCTCGCCGCCGGCGCGATCGGTATCTTCGGTTGGCACGACAAGGCCCTGCCGTTTCCGATCTATGCCGCCTGGGTGGCCGGCGCCATCGGACTCGCCGGCCTGTGCCGGGCGATCATCCGGCCGCGCTGGGCGGATCTGACGCTCCTCGGCTTCGCGGCCGTCCTCACCGCCTGGCTCATCGCGTTGTCGCAGTATCTGTCCTGGACCGATGTCGGCGAGGTGCGGATCTACGGTCCGCAGGGACGCTACTTCCTGCCCTTGATCCCGATGCTCGCCCTCGCGTTCGAGCAGGTGGCCCCGCCGCCTCGGGCCCGCTGGGCGTTCGCCCTCGCCGCCACCGTCGCGGCGCTCGACCTCGTCGTGGTGCCTTTCGCCGTCTTACGGATGTCTTGAGGGCGCCGGCGAGGCCCTCGGCGCGATCGAGGGGCTGGCGCAGGATCGCGGATCCCGCGAGATCGAAGCCGCCGGAAAAATCGTCCGCCACCACACGCGGAGCACCCTCAGCCGGCTTTTCGCACGTTCAGGACGGCACGCCATCCAATGCCGAGCATGGCCGTGAGAATCTCCGCCCTCGCATGGTGTCGTGGACGCAGCGCTGACAGGCGACGCGAAAGAACGGGACCACCCGGTCGTGAATGCCGACCACCCTGTCCTAGCTCTCCCGCCGATAGGCCCGCACGAACAGTCGGGGAGCCTCGACCAGATCGGTCCGATCATAGGTCCCGCGCCAGAGCGCTGGAATTCGGGATGCCGAAGGCGATACGCCATACATTCCTGGACGTCGGCTTCCGTCCCCGTCGTGGTCCAACCCTTCTGCCACCTCGCAAGATGCTTCGGATGAACACTGAACACTGAATGCTGAACGCAGCGGCATTCCTGCGATTCGTATTCACGCGGAACGTCTGTTAAGATCGAGGTAACCAAGCAGCGGACATTGATTTGCGATGTGGCATGATCGAGACTCGGAAAGCTTGAACGCGACGGCGGAAGCACCGGTGGTCCCGATCGAGGATCCGCTCTGGTATGACCGTGTCGAGCCTCACGAGGCTCCAAACGTCTATGAGCTGATTCTTCTCGGTATTTTTAGTATAGGCGTATCAATCTACGACGGCCTCAAGACGCTCTTCAGCGTACTGAAGTCGGGCACTGTAATGACTTTCCGTGATACGGAGTCTTGAAGTCGGGATTGCCTTTGAAAGCAGCCGCCTGATCGAGAGCGGGGTCGGGCGAGTGGAGCTGCGACACCAGTCCACCTGCGCCAACAATCCAAATCCCATCAACTCGAGATCGTCTTCGCCCCATTCCTCGAAGAGTATGCGCGAAACCGATCGAACAGCAATCTTAATAATTTATATCGATCCAAATTATTTGAATATTCTCATCATTGAATGATATCGCTAGATTATGGACATTGCTGCTAATGCCTTCGACATATCGCCAACCCCCACCAAAGTGATGACTTGGGCGTCGGAACTCGCCCCAGCCGCCAGGACAACATAGGTATCGCCAAGAAAAGTCGAGACGACGGCTTTGTCGGCTTCAGCTTGATGGATGGCCGCTTCGAGGGCCTGCGTGAGCGTCAGGAAGGACCCTTCGGACGCCCGAGGAACCACCGGCCCCATGCCGGTTACGATCAGTCTATCGCCGCCATCCGTTGAAAAATCTGCGATCGTGATTGTTTGGCCGGTTCCTTTGGCGATCGTGAACGCATCTGCACCGCCATTGCCGTTGAGCGTGACCTTCTGCGCCCCGTTGGTCTGAGACGCGACGCTGATCGCGTCGTCGCCGCCGCCTCCGAACACCGTCACGCGGGTGGCCGCATCCGTCCCCGTCGCTCCGATCCGGACCACATCGTCGCCGCCATTGGCCATGACGAGGATCGTGCCCGTGTTGATGCCCGAGAGCGTGATGGTGTCGGCGCCGTCGGTTGGGTCAGCCTGACCGGTGCCGCCGTAGATCGTCAGAGACCCGCCATTGCCGTTAGCGGAGATGACGTCCGCATCCTCCCCGCCGTAGATCGTGAGGCTGGATCGGCCCGTGGCCTCGGCGTTGCTCAGCGTGATGCCGTCGCTGCCCCGCCCTCCGAAGATCGTTGCGGTGGTGAGGTTTTGCAGGCCCAGCCCGGAGATGGTGTCGTTTCCGGCGTTGCCGAAGATCGTGATCGTCCCCCCGCTTCCATCGACGGTGATCGCATCGTCGCCGTCCAGCGGATCGGCGGCACCTTGGCCGCCGAAGATGATGGTCGAAGCGTTGGCCCCAAGATTGACCACGGTGATGGAGTCGATGCCGCCGTGCGCGGCGTCCACCGGACCATTCTCTCCGCCATAGATGGCGAAATGCGCGTCCCGGTTGGCACTGTTCCCCAAGGAGATGCTGTCGCCGTCCTTTCCGCCGAAGACAGAGGCGTAAGTGGCATCATCGAAAGCGCGCGCGCCCTGGACGATGCTGTCGGCCCCCGCATTGCCCCAGATGCCCCAGCTCCCCGTCCCGGAGACGGTGATGATGTCGGCGCCGTCCATGGGATCGGCGGCTCCGGTCCCGCCATAGATCATCGTGAGACCGGTGTTGACCACCTGGATCGTGTCGATTCCCCCTCCCCCATACACCGTCACGGTCGCGCCGGCGTTGGGGCCCGCGAGCGTGATCGCGTCGTCGCCGCTCCCGCCGAAGGCCGTTGCGAGGTCGCCCGGTCCGAAGACTCGGTTTCCCTGCGTGATCGTATCGGCACCGTCGCCCCCCCGGACGTCCCAAGGCGAATGCCCGCCGATGCTCGTGAGGCGTTCGGCGCCGTAGAGCCCCGGATCCCGATTATCCGGCGCCGAAACGGTGTCCTGACGGATCGCCAGCGCGTCGATCGCGTTCGAGTAGGCTCGGATGTAATCGATCTCCATGGTGATCGGCACACCGGCCAGATCGGCGTTGTTGCTGCCGGACCCCTGGGTCGCCAAATTGGCGAGGAGATACATCGAGCCGTGCATGTCGGACGGCGTGGGCTTCGAGCCCATGAACTGCCCGTCGAAATAGAAGCTGATGGTCTCTTTCTGCCAATTCATCCCATAGGTATGAAAGCCGCTCACCTGAGATGGATTGTTGCTGAAGACTTGCAGGTCGGCGTTCGGATTCTGGTTCGGAACCGGATCGGTGGTGTGGATCCAGCGGTAGGTGCCCTGGTTGTAGTTGCCGTAGTGCTCGACGACGTCGAGCTCCTGCCAGCCCGGAAGTTTACCGGGGTTGGCGGCGGGCTTGTTGGGCAGAAGCCAGAAGGCGTCCCAGGCGCCCACGGTATCGGACAGGTTCGCCCGCATCTCGAAGTAGCCGTAGGTCTGCGAGAACCCGTTCTGTGTGGTGATCAGACCCGATTCCCAGCTTCCCTTGTATCCGAAGGGTGTCCGGTCGGGGACGGCGGTGATCGCGAGCATTCCGCCCTTGACCACGAACGGGTCGTAGCCCGAGGCAGCGTCGACGAAGGACGAGTGACCGAAGCCGATATCGGAATTGGCATCGAACCGCCATTCGGAACGAAGATCCGCCCAGGTGGTACCGCCTCCGGTCTGCGAGATGCTCCGCGTATTAAATTCGTCGGAGAACGTCAGCTTATAGCCCGTCAGATCAAGCATGTTCGCGCTCTCCGTGCAGGCGGCCAGCGTTACGCGAAATCGTTGAGCATCTGTAAACCAGGCTTCGCAGGCGAAAGGCAGTATCGCGGTAAGATCGACATCTCCGCACCGCTCGACAGAACTCTCCGGCACAGCGGCAATCTTATTCGCCCAGGCGCATGCCCGCCTGATACATGCGACGCGCTGACGATGATTTGAACGGGGTCTGCCTATCGTTGACGGGGGTAACGGCTTCGCGCTGTGCTTCGCCGATGCATGGGCGCCGCGATTCGGCGCCCATGCCGGTCCAGACGGCGAATCAGCTCCTCATCGCATCCGCCGCAGCCTTCAACCCCCAATCGACGAGGGTCTCGGCCTCCGTGGCCGATGCCGCCTCGGCGTAACAACGCAGTTCTGGAGCGTTGCCGGATGCGCGGAAGTGGATCGTTTGACCCGCCGTCAATTCGATCCTGACCCCGTCCTGCGTATCGACGCTCCTCGGCGTACCGACGGGCTCGAGGAAGCGAGTCCGGAAAGCCGCTTCACCGAGCCGCCTCAGCAAGGCGTCGCTGCGCGCGGAGGGCGTGTCGGGCAAGCGGCCGCTCGCGGTCTCGCCTGCGTTCAGGGAGGCGACGAGGGCCGCCAGGGTCAACCCGCCGTCGCGGGCGCTTGCGAGCGTCGCCAGGATGGGGAGCATCGCATCGCGCGTCGGGAGGGCCGGCAACGTCCCGTCCGCGAGGGTGATGTCGGACCCGAGCAGGAATCCACCATTCGCCTCGAACCCGATCACGGTGCCCGCCCCGTCGCGCGTCATCTCTTCCATGCCGGCAATGACGAAGGGGGAACCCACCCGGGTTCGCAGGACGCGTCGAAACCCGCCCGCCCGCTCGATGGCCGAGCCCGCCGTGACCGGTACCACCACCGCAGCGGCATCGAGGTAGCGAGCCGTCACGAGGCCGAGAACGTCACCGCGCAGGATCCGGCCCGTCGCGTCCGCGACCAGGGGGCGGTCGGCGTCGCCATCCGTCGTCACGAGCGCATCGAAGGCTCCGGACGTCATGGCCTCGCGGATGAACGCGATGTCCTCGGGGCGATGGGCTTCCGTATCGATGGGGACGAACGTCTCCGAACGTCCGATCGGCACCGCCCGTGCGCCGAACCCCTCCAGAAGCTCGACGAGCAGGTCACGGGCGACGGAACTCTGCTGGTAGACTGCGATGCGGAGTCCGGCGAGGAGCGTGGACGCGAAGGCGGCACGATAGCGTCGGCGATAGCGCTCGACGACGTCGGAATCGGAGGTCGCCGGCACGTCCGGTCCCACGGCGCCCTCTTTGCCGACGCGCTCGAGGGCAGCCACGATGGCGGCCTCGTCGGTTTTGCTGATCTCGCCGTCCGGGCGATAGAACTTCAGTCCGTTCCGATCCTGCGGAATGTGACTGCCCGTGACCATGATGGCGCAGGCCCCGCGTCGAAACCCTTCGAGGGCGAGGGCGGGCGTCGGGAGCGCACCGCAATCGATCGCTCGAAATCCGGCCGCGGCGGCCGCGTTCGCGACGGTCGCGGCGATCCCCGGGCTGCTGGCGCGCAGATCCCGCCCGATCAGAACGACCCGGTCCCCGCCGGCATGCGCGGCGACCGAGTCGAGGAAGGCGGTGGCGTACGCATAGCTCGGCCACCCCACAAGGTCGCTGACGAGCCCGCGCAGACCGCTCGTACCGAACTTCAGATTGTCCATGCTCACTGCCTCTCTCTTGGACGCCCGGTGATGGGCGTCCGGTCGCCGACACGGAGCTGCGTCATCCCTCGGGATGGCGCAGTTCCAGCATCACGCCGACGTCGCGGCTTCGGCCCGCATCGGGCATTTGCGTGGAAGGATGCGACGGCCGAGTAAAGGTCCTTCGAGCCGAACGAAGGCGATCTCCGCTCGATCCGGCGGGAATCGAGCTGCGAAACTCATGCGGGGTCCGAGCGAGCTTGAACGCCGCTTCGCCCAGCGCATCCCTCGCCGTTCCGTGGACGCCGAAAGCCGCGACGATGGTAAGGATCGGAGCGAGCCTTGTAATCGCAGAAGCATTCCGTCTTGCGGGCGCAACGTCAGGCTCCGCGGGTCGCCAAGCGCCGGAGTGTCGAGACGACCGCCAGCAATTCCCGGTGTTCCAGGATCACGAGAACCACCAGGTAGGCGCCGAATCCAGCCATCAGGGACAGGGTGGTTCGAACAATCGTGACCGCATTCTCATCGATCACCTGAAGGTAGACCCAAGACGAAACGACACTGGCCAGGATCGGAACGGCGAGGCTCCGCAACAGGGCCTTCGGACTGTATCCCGTCGTGAGACCGAGGGTGGTGAACATCGCGATGGCGTAGGCGACGTTCGCGGCTCCCACGCCGAGGGCGACGGCATGGACGCCGATCCACGGTCCGGCCAGAACGGCCAGGAGACGCCCGGCGCTGAGTCCGCTCAACGTCCAGAACATGGCCCCCCCGCGACCGTTGGCGAGGAGAACCGCACCGCATTGTCCCGCCACGGCGTTGAGCGCGTAGAATGGCAGCAGGATCTGGATCAGGCCCGTCGAGGCGACCCATTTGGGGCCGAACGCGATGGAGAATACCTGCGGCGCCGAGGCGGTCAGGAGGGCGGCGGCCGGGAACAGCACCAGGGCCAGGAGGTGGGTCAACCGCGCATGGACAGGCTGCACATGACGGGGCTCCTCGCGCAGTGCATGGGCATAGAGCGCGCCCCAGATGGGATTGCCCGCAGCCTCGCACAGGAAGCGCGGAATCTGGTTTGCCAGCGTGTAGGCGCCCAGGGCCGCAGGGCCGAAGGCCTGGCCGTAGAGCAGGTTCTCCATCGCTCGCCCGACGAATTCCGCGAGGCGACTCCCGATGACCGACCCGCCCGTGGTCACGTGCGGCCAGATCGCCGAGAAATCGAAGGCGAGGGTCGGGCGCTCGAAGGCGGCCACGTTGAAGATCACCGCCCGGACGACGAAGCCGACCACGTATTGGGCGGCGAGGCTCCAGGCGCCGGCCCCCTGGAGCGCGAGGAGGATCGCCACCCCGGCGCCTACCACCGTCGAGCTGATATCGCCGGCCGAGTGCAGGACCAGGTTGCCCCGCCGAACGAGGCGCGCCGCCGGCAGGGCGGAGATCGCCATGAGAAGGAAGCTCACGGACAGGAGCGCGACGATGCCGGGAAGTCTCGGCTGGTCGGACACCATTCCGAGCACAAACCCGAGGCCGGTCACGATGAGGGCGATGACGCTGCAGCTCCCGAGCAACAGCCAGAACGCCGTGGACCAGACGAGGGTCGAGGTTTCACGCTCGCGCGCGAGGGAGAGGCCGATCCCACCATCGGCGAGGACGGTGAAGAACGCCACCGTGGGCAGGGCTAGGGCGTAAAGTCCGTACTCCTCCGGGCCGAGAAGGCGGGCCATGATCGGCAGGAGGGCGAGCTGAATGCCGATCTTCGCCAAGCTGGCGACGCCACCGGCAGCGGCGTTCAGGACGAACAGTCGGCGACCGTCGCTGGGAAGCCGGAATTTCACCGAGCGAGCTCGGGACCCGACGTCGGCCCGGGTGGGAGGCGTTTGTCCCGCCAGACCCGGATGTAATCGACCTTCATGACGGCGGGCGAGACGAGATCCTTGATCGGCCATCCTCCACCGAGGGCGAGGTTGAAGAGGATGTACATCGGCTGATGATATTCCGGCTGGGTCGGCGTGTCCCAGATCTCCTCACGATTGAGATAGAACCGGGTCCGATCGGGCGTGATGAGAACACCGAAGGTGTTGAATTTCGACGTGAAGAACCCCGGCTCGATGTCAGTGATATGCTGCAGGTTCAAGCGGTCCTTGCCATTCTCCCAAATATGCTGAACGGTATGAAAGCCCTTGGGAAAAGCGCCGTAATACTCGAAGACGTCGATTTCGACCGAAAACTTGCTCTTATCCTTGCCGATGAGCCAGAAGGCCGGCCAGACCCCGGGCCCGTCTGGAAGCTGGGTCCGGATTTCGAAATAGCCGTACTGCTGCGAGAAGCCCGTCTGCTTGGGGCCGTCCTTGTCGACCGAGCACAACAGGCCTGACTGCCAGCGGCCATCGGCGCCTTTGCGTGCCGTGATCGTCAAGCCGTCCGGGCCGGCCGCGAACGGACCGAGGGGACCGGGATCGGCGAAGCGGGCATCGCCGAAATCTCCATTCCAGGGTGTGTGCGCGGTCCAGCGCGTGCCGGGGCCGTTGGGCGAGACATCGAGATAGCGGAAATCGTCCTCGAACGTGACAATGAACTCGCTTAGGTCGAGGGAGGCCGCGCGCGCCCCCCAAACGCCGCAGATCCAGAACAGGCCGATCGCGAAGACCTGCACGAGGGTGTGGCCTGGAAACCGGGAAACAGTCATGCGGGACCTCCCTGTGGCATCCGTCATGGACTCTCCGCGGCAGCCTGAGCGTTTCCGGCCGCCGGAGCCGCGACCCGGCGCGGCACGGTGATCCGCACCACGTCACCGGGTTCGACGGTATCGCCCTCGGTGACGGTACGGGTCCTGGCCTCCCCGCCGGAACGCCGGGTCAGCGTGTAGACCGGCTGTTCGCCGCCACCGAGATCGGTGATGGACATGGGCGAACGGACCTCGGCCTGGTAGATCAGCGTCGTCGCCGTCTCGATCCGTTCCTGCAAAGCCGCGAGCTTGGCGCGCACCTCGCCCGCCTCGGTCAAGGCTTCGTTGCGACGCTTCGCCTGAAGATCGAGGCTTTCGCGTTCGATCCTCGACAAGTCCTGCTGGGCACGCAGACGCCCGACCTGGATGTCGATGCGGTTGCTCTCATAGGCCGCCACGCTCTGCTCCACGGCGAACTGGCGAGGCGCCACAGCAAGACCCTTAGTGACGAGGCCTGTGACTTGGGTCAGTTCCTTGCGGATAAGGTCGATCTGCCGGGACAGCGCTTCGTCCTTGGCGTCGAGGGAGGTCAATTCCTGGGTCAGGAGCGTCCGAGCCTTGGCGAGGGCGCCGACCTGTGCTTTGAGAGCGCTGCGACGCGCGTCGAACAGCAGCGTCTCCTCTCGAATGGCGCGGGATGCATCGAGGCCAGTGGCCGATGTCCGTGCCTCGGCGGGGTAGGTGACGGTGTCCGCCTCGGCGATCTCGGCCGCGAGGCGCGCCTGCCGGATCAACAGTCCCTGCCGGTCCGCCGCGAGCATGCGCAGGTCGCCGCGTTGGGTGAGGGCATCTCGCTCGAAGCCGAGCAGGGCGCCGTCGCGGGGGCGCATGAGGCCGCCCGCGATGCTGGCGGCCTGCAAGACCGTGAGGCCGGGGCGGTACTCGTACTCCCCCGGCTTATCGACGGCCCCGGTGATGTAGAACGGCCTATACTTCACCACCTGCACGGCGGCCGAGGGAAGTTGGGCCAACCCCACCTTGGCCTGGACGCGGGCGGCAAGTGCCTGTGCGAGGTCCCCCGTCGTGCCGCCCCCGGCCTGGACCTCCCCGAGGAGGGGCAGGGACAGGTTGCCGGCGGCATCCACCACGAACTCACCGTCGAACGCCCCCCATTGGTGGGCTTCGCCCGTTCCAGTGCGCAGATCGTGGACGCGGATCTCCAGCTTGTCCTGGGGCCCGAGACGGTACGAACCGGCTTGCGCCGCCCCGCTGAGAAGGGCGGCGGCGACGAATAGGGACGACAGCGTAGCGGCGAAGCCAAGACGCGGCATGGTGTTATCCTTGTCTTCCATCGGCGAGACTGGCGGCGGAGCGGCTTGGCCGCATCGGGCGGCGAGAAAGCATTCAGACGCATACCTGTTGGCAGGCCGACGCTTTCCAGCGTCGAGGTTTCGGCTTTCCAAAAACTTCGAGGAAAGATCGGTGCCCGCCATGATATGATTCGGTTGAATACTTTCGGATTGGCAGCTCTTTCGCGGCCGTTTCACACCCTTACCGCGGGCGTACGGCGAGTTTCTTGAAGCGGCATCAAACGGAGGCTCGCGCCTCCATGGCGTCGATGCGTGCGCGGACGCCGGGCGCGCCCCAGATCCGCGATTCTCGGAACTGCTTGACGCGTTGCTGCACAACGTATCGGCAATACCGGGCCGCGCGCAGGGGACGCATGGTTCGTGCAAGATCGGGATGCCTCGCTGCAAGCGGCGCGTAGGGAGCATGCCAGGCCCCCCCCCAGGGGCGGAACGGCCCCTGCCATGGGCGAGGATTGGACATGAAGTGATACAGGCGGGGGCGGATCGTCTGCTCGGCACCGAAATTGAGAAAGAAAGGCGGGAAATTCCACCGGAAGGACACCGGGTCGCGCCGGTCGCCAACCACGAGATTGAGGGCATCCTGATCTCGGAACGCGAAGCCGTCTCCCTTGCGCCGACAGAGGTCGAGGCATTCGCGGCTCACGGCGTCCCAGTCTGACAGGCCGAACCGCATGACCCCGGAGTTGAAGTACCGCTCCTGCGCATCGTCCGGGATGCCGACCTGCCGGAAATAGGCGCGTCGCGCCGGCCAGGGACCGTCGGCGCTCGCGATCATCACCGCCATCGGGTCCGGAGCGGCGAGGACGCGACCCTCCGCAAGGGGATACGTGAGGAGCGGCTCCAGGGAGCCGATGATCTGGGTGTCACCGTCGATGTAGAGCAGATCCGTGTATTCTCCGCCCAGGAGCGGGAACAGGAAGAAGCGCGCACAGATCATCGGATTGCCGTCGAGGACGGACCGCGGCAGCAGCCGAAAACGCACCCCTTCCGCGGCGCACAGTTCCATCGCGGCGCGCGTCGCGCCACTCGGCGATCCAAAGCAAAGGATCACGACGTCCGCGATCCCGGTCGGAAGGTCTCGCCGGAGCTGGAACGCGCTCAGGAGCGTGGGCAGCAGGTAGCCTTCGTCGATGGTATAGCAGCAGGCACGCACCGGTCTGCGACCAGCCGAGACGCTGTCGTTGCTGGACGAAGGATCCGGATAGGGCGCGTTGTCCAGCGTCATACCACCATTGAATTCTATCTGCGCAGCAGCCTCGGCACAGGCCAAGATCAACAAGATTCTTGCGGGTCTGTACATTTCGATGATGGCCCTGTACATGCATAGCAATAGGGAAATATATTAATTCGATTATTAATTTACACGAGATGCTATCTTATTGACCGCTATTGAGCGAATGCTAAGATCTGTAGCGTTATTCTCGGGCCGCGGCTCTGTTCGAGGCGCCGCAGAATGATTGCATCTGTCACGACGACGGCAATCTGCCCTGGGAGTTCAGCGATCCGCGACCTCATCTCGACCCTCATGGTGCTCGATCGTGCCGAGGATGCGTCGGTGTTTCCTCAGGTCGGGCTCGATTCATCGACCCGCGCCTTTCAAGACGTGTATTGGCGTTGCATTGTCTGCTTTTTCGCGAGTTCGAGGCGCCAGAACCCGGACGCACGGCATGTTCTCTTCACCACCGTGACACGCCTTCCCGTCCTCGACGGATTCGATCTTGCGGACCTTTTTGCTGAACTCAATGTCGAGGTCGTCGTACTGCCGATCACGCACCGCCTCGGCGCCGAGCGGGTCAAGACCTGGAACAACGTCTTCTACGTTCTCGACGTCATCGCCTATCTGCACAGGACGGGCGGGTTCGACCGGGCGGTGGTGATGGATTCGGACTGCCTGTGGGTGCGGCCGGCCGACGGCCTGATGGCCGACATCGGCCGTCACGGCGTACTCTCCATGTCGATTCCCTATGCGTACGACGAGAAACTGAATGGCGCCTCGCGACGCGACATGGTGCCGGCGGCCCGGCTCCTCGCAGACCGGGACTTCGACTTCGTGCCGAACTTCTCCGGCGGCGAACTCTTCGCAGCGACGCGGGACCGCCTCGCCGACATCCATCGGGTTGCCGCCGACCTATGGGACCGGCTCATCGCGGCGCCACCGGGCGAGGTCCTGGTCTTCACGGAGGAGCACCTGCTCAGCCTCGCCTACGCGATCCTCAACATGCCGACCGGGACGGGCGACCCGCATATCCGCCGGATGTGGACGGCGCTGCGACTCAACAACGTCACGGCGGAGGATATCGATAGCGGGCGGTGCGTCTGGCATCTGCCCATGGAGAAGAAGACCGGCTTCGTGGACCTGTATGCCTTGGTTCGGGACCGGGATTCGTGGTTCTGGTCGGTTCCGCCCGAGGATCTGCGGTTGCGCCTCGCCAGGGTCATGGGAATTCCCCGACGCTCGCCGCGCCAATGGATCAAGCAGGTTGGAAGTCGGCTGCAGTTCATCGCGTCGCAACGGCTGTCGCGTCGTCCGAGCGTTAAAAGACAAGTCCCTCTGGTCAGGGCTCCTTTGGCGACGAGACCGTCACCGTCACCGATGGAGGAGGTCCCTCGGACCGGGGTCGTGCCACCCGTGAGTGACCGGTGAATGGGTGACCGGTGACATGCCGATGCTGGATCTGCACAATGGCGACGCCCCTTCGGTTCCCGCCGATTGCGACGTCTGCCTCGTCGGCTCGGGTCCGGCGGGCAGCACCCTCGCGCGCGAGTTGTCCGGAACGCGCCTGAGGGTCGTGCTCCTCGAGAGCGGCACCACGGCACGCAGCGAGGCCGCAGATGCCCTGAACGCCGTCGAGAATATCGGCTATCCGCGCATGCCCGACCAATGGGCGGTGCGCAACCGCATCCTCGGTGGGAGTTCTCATACCTGGGGTGGCCGTTGCGCCCCCTTCGACGCCGAGGATCTGGAGAAACGATCCTGGGTTCCGGGTTCGGGCTGGCCCATGTCAATCGCGGACCTCGACGTCTACCTCGACCGCAGCGCCGCCCATCTCGGCCTCGCCGCGGGACGCTGGCCGAGCGATGCACGGTTCTGGGCCGCATCACGGCGCGAGGTGCCGGGGCCGATGCCGGATGCGCGTCTGCTCCAGCCGGCCCTCTGGCAGTACAGTCGCGACACGGCCGAGACATATCTCTATGAATACATGCGTTTCGGGCGCCATCTGACGGATCAGGTCGGTGTCAACATCACGGTGATCACCGGTGCGACGGTTCTACGGGTCGACCCGGTTCCGTCAGGCCGGGCGGTACGGTCGGTCGTCTTCGCCGGACCGGACGGACAGCGAAGGACGCTTCGTGCCCGGACCGTCGTCCTGTGTTCGGGAGGCATCGAGAATCCCAGGCTCCTGCTCACGTCGAACGCGATCGTGCCGGGCGGCCTCGGCAACGATCGCGACCTCGTCGGACGCTATTTCATGGATCACCTGCGCGGCTCGGTCGCCACGTTCAGCATCGCCGATGCCGCGCGGCTTCAGAGGCGACTGGGACGCTACAACGTCCGCGGCCACCTGTTCCGTGCTGGCCTGCGCCTCAGCCCGGAGCTTCAGCGATCCGAAGGCTTGCTCAATGCGGCCGTCTGGCTCGGCGAGGATGTCGCGGCGGACGATCCCTGGAATGCCCTGCGCCGCCTCCGTGGAGGAGAACCGCGATCGATGGCCGATCTGGGCATCGTCGCAACCCATGCCAGGCTCGTCGTCCGTGGTCTCGCGGATTACTTCGTCGCGCGCAACGGCGTGCCGCGCAGATACGCGGCCCTGACCCTCGACGGCATGTGCGAGCAGAGGCCCGATCGCGACAGTCGTGTCGGCCTGTCGGAGCGGGAGGACCGTTTCGGTGTCCGGCTGCCGCAGATCGATTGGCGCGTCCACCCGGATGAATCGCGTTCCCTGCGCCGGCTGGCTCGGCTCGTCGCGGACGAATCCGCCCGCATGGCGCTTCCGGCTCCCATCCTCGCCGATTGGGTCCGCGAGGGAGGCGACATGCCGGCGACGTTCAGGGATGTGGCCCATCCGACCGGAACCACCCGCATGGCGGAATCCCCCACGAACGGCGTGGTGGACGCGAATTGCCGCGTCCACGGCATCGAGGGTCTGTATGTGGCCGGCAGTTCGGTGTTTCCGACGGCGAGCCACTGCAACCCGACACAGATGATCGTCGCCCTCGCGATTCGGCTCGCCGATCATCTGAAAGGCGAGGCCGAGCGACGGAGCGACACCCCAGTGCTGACGGACTCGCGGTTATCGCCGGCACGCGCCACCGCGCCCCGCGTCCTGGTCACGGGAGCGACGGGGCGGATCGGGCGTGTGGTCGTCGCCGATCTGATCGAACGCGGCTACCGAGTCCGTGCGACGACCTCGAAGGTCCCGCCCGGCTCGCGGACCGAGGACGACACCATCGCGTGGCGGCGCTTCGACCTGCAGGAGGCCGGCGATTACGATGACCTCGTGAAAGATTGCCAGGCGGTTCTGCATATCGCTGCGGAGATGGCCGAACCAACGCGCATGGAGATGGCGAACGTCACGGCCACCGGTCTCCTCGCCGCTGCAGCCGAAAGGGCCGGCGTGACGGCATTCTGTTACACGAGTTCCGTCGCGGTCTACGGCAGCGGTGTCGAGCGGACGGCCGCCGAGGACTCACCGGTACTGACCGCCGATCGGGACGTGCCCACCGAATACTGGGCCGTCGATCAGACACGGGCCTACGGACGGACCAAGCTCGGAGGCGAAGGCGCCTTGCGACGGGCAGCCCGGTCCGTCCGCTACGTCGTACTGCGCCCGGCGGTCGTCGTCAGCGTCGCCCAGATCATCGAGATCCGGGAATGGAGCCGGGTCAAACGGGCCTTGACGGCGCATCGGCACGCGCACCACGTCTATGTCGGCGATGTCTCCGATGCGATCATCTGGTCGATGGCGCGGGCCCTCGCGGGTGCCGGCGCCCCCGGCAGCGTGGAGACCTTCAACCTCTCCGAGGACGATTTCGGCGAGCCGACCCACGCCGATTTCCTGCGAAAAGCCTTCGCGGCGAGCGGTGACCGGCGTTTCCGGGTCCCGGCGGTGCCGTGGATCGTCGACTGGCTGCGCGACTTCCTGCGGTTCCGGCGCTCTCCGCTTCGTCATCCCGGCTGGCGGATGCGCTTTCCCAACGAGCGCCTGCTCGCGGCGGGATATCGGTTTCGCTTCGGTATGGCCCACGCGCATGCGGCCGCCCTCGCGGCGCTCCGTGACGAGGCGACGTTGCATCGGCCAGCGCGCGCGGAGCCCTTTGCGTCAAAACCCAGCACTGTCGAGTAAGGCCGGAGCCTCAAGACAGTCCACACCTAGGGCGTCCAATTCCATCCGGATCACGTTGGCGACGTCCGTTCGTCCGGGCAGGCGCAGGATATCGATGTGGCTGTCGGGGACCACCACCTGGCGGATCAGCGGGCACAGCCGCATCCATCCCTCGGACACGGCCGGCGCCAGCTGCGCGGACACGATATGGAGCACTGGGGCGGCGATCGGCTGAGGCACCCACCTGCGTCGGGCGTGTACGCGGAGGTCGTAGAGAATCCGTCGCGTCAGTTTCCTGCGCAGCCGGCTCGGCAGCAGAAAGCCGACCAAGGACAGGGCGATGCGGACGGGACGCACGGCGTACAGGCCGGACGGGACCGGTTCGCCGGCGAGGTCTTGAGCGGGCTCGTTGCCATGGAGCCGGAAAGCGGTGTTCGGCAGGGCGGGATCGACGAGGATCAGCCGCGTTATCCTGCCACCCCGCGCGATCAGCCGGTGGGCGACCTCGAAGGCCAGATTGCCACCATAGCTGTAGCCGACGAGAAGCATGGGCTCGGGCGCGGCGGCGGCCGTGATCCGGGAGGCGATTCTGTCCGCCGCGGTCGAGAGATCCATAAGCTCGACGGACGGGGCGATGATGCCAGGATAGCGGACGGTCTCGGTCTCGTCGTGCGGAAATGCCAGAGCCATGGTGTCCGCGAAGAGGCGGTCCTCGCCGGTAATGCCGGGGAACAGCAGCACACGCATTGGACGCACGATCGTACCCCCTCGGTCTCGGCCGTCTGTGAGCACGGCCCCTGACTCGATTCTCTGGATCAGCGTCTCCGCCGGATGGCACGGTGACGGTGGAGCTTCGGCCGATGCTGCCTTGGAACGAACCCGGCCGGACGTTCGGACAAGCCGGCACTTCACCACCGAGGATGCGGGATCGCTACACGCGCCGTGCCTTGTTGAGGATCACGCCGATGACACGCCCCTGTGAGGCTTGTAGAAGCCGCACCGCCTCGGCGGCTTCCTCGATCGTCGTGCGACCCGCCTCGATGACCAGCACGATCCCGTCGAGATGCGGGCTGAGAGCACGGGCATCCGAGCCTGCGGCGAGGGGGGGGAGATCGAGCACGACGTTACGGGTTGCGCACAGGCGCCCGAGCAGTGTCCGCATCCGCTCGGAACCGAGATTGAGATTGGGATCGGCATCCTGCATCGCCCTCACCGCCGGAATGAAACCGAGGACCGGAGAGAGCGAGAGCGAAACGTTGTCCGGGGAACCCGGTCCGTCGAGGAGCACCTCGTTCAAACCGGCGGATGCCTGGGGAGCGAGGACGGCGGTCAGCGTCGGATTGTGCAGGTCGGCATCGACGAGCTCGACGGTATCGCTCGGAACGGACAGGAGATAGGCCAGATTGATCGCCACGGTACTGCGGCCTTCGCCGTGCGCCCAGGACACGATGCCGATCACCTGTTTCCGGTTGGGCATCGCCAGCAGGATGCCGGTGCGGATGCTCCTCATGCCGGAGGCGAAAGGCGAATTCGGCTGATCCATCGCCAGATGCGCCAGGGGCAGGAGACCATTGCGCTTGAGGTCCCGGCCTCGACCCACCCTCGGCAGTACACCGAGGCACTCGACGCCCAGGGTCGCTCTGACCTGGCGTCGGGTGTTGAGCGTCCGGTCCAATGCATGGCGGACGGCAACGGCCAGGAGACCGGTCACCAAGCCGAACGTGAGGGCGAAAGCGACGATCAGGCTGCTTTTGGGCGACGACTTACTGAGCGGACGCAGGGCTGCGCCGATGATGCGGGCATCGGCGTCCGAAAACAGCATGTCGGGAATCCGGCCCTCCCGAACCCCTTCGGACGCGGCGCGCTGCTCGGCTTCGATATTGATGATACGTCCGCGCAGATACTCGGTGCCCTGCAGCGCCGCCGCCGCCTTCACGTCGATCTGAGCCTTGATGTATTGCACGGCGGTCGCGTTGGCGACGCGCGCGGCCTGCTCCGGACTGGCGGCCTGGTACGAAACTTCGAGGACGTAGGACTGTCCGAGGCGCCGGACGCCGACCCGATCGGTGAACGCTTGGAAGGCGCGCGCTCGCGCGTCGCCGACATTCACGGGGACAGGATCGCCAAGTCCGAGGGCCGTCGTCAGCCGCTCGCGGATGCCGGGGCCGCTTCCCGCGAGCTCCGGTGCCTCCTGCAAGTTGAGGACATCGAACACGCTCGCCAGGATGCGTTCGGAGCGGATAACTTGGATCTGACTTTCGGCCTGCGCCACGTCGAGGGATGGCGCCACGACAGTCTGCGATGTCGATGGCGAAGGTCCAAGTGCCTGTCGCGGCTCGAGGATCACCATGGTGGCCGCCGTGTAGGTGATCGGCGCGACCTTGAGATACCAGCCCGATAGGGCAAGGCACAGGGCGAGCCAGAGGCCCAGGGGCAGGCGCCGACGCCAGACCGCTCCGGCGACCTCCCCGAGATCGAAGGAGGGCGTCGAGCGAGCGTCCGGCGGGGCAGCGGTCTGTTCGAGCCCGGAAGGAGGCGAAACGGATCGCGGCCAGGTTCGAGGCGGTTCGATCGTCACAGGGTTGCTGCCTTTTCCGGAGTGATCCGGCCGCGCGCGAGATCGCGAAAACCCATCAGGTTGCCGCGAAGCCGCCCCGCACGGTCGATGAAGGGCTCCGGTCGCAACGCCCGAACGAGGTTGCTCGCGACGTTGCCGAAGATGTGTCGACCCACGAGCCCTGCGCGCATCGTTCCCTTCCGGTTGAGATAGACCGGGTTGACGACCTGCGAGTAGCCGAGCTGAACGCCCGACGTACGGCCACGCTTGATTCCCATATGCACGCCAAGGGCGGCGCCGACCTTGACGGTGCGGGCCCCGCGTTTCGCGATCGCAGCGCCGAAATCCCGGTCCTCGAGCCAACCGTAGAGGACGAGACGCTCGTCGAAGGTCATCCCCTCGATCATCGAACGGCGGAAGGCCATGTTGCAGCCATAGGGACTGTAGGGCTCGACCATCCAGGAGGGGTCGCCGGCCGGCGCAGCCTCGACCCGACGGAAGGCCTCTTCGACGGACAGGCCCGGCCCCTTGATGTCGTCCGCCAGGAGATGTCCCGTCACGGCGCCCACCTCGGGGCGTGCGTCGAACACCGACAGGACCGCCTCGATCCACCGCGGATGGGGGACGAAGTCGTCGTCGAAGAAGACGACGACGTCGGTGGTGGCGGGGATGACAGAGAGGCCGAGATTGCGTTGTCGGCACGACCCCTTGTCGCCGATGACGACCCGGACTTCGTCGCGCCCCACGAGGGTCCCCGCATCGCCCTGCCGAACGCAGGAGACGATGACGGAGTTCGGACGCACCGTCTGCCGCCCGATGGCTTGATAGGTTTGGGACAAGGTCTCGGGGCGCCCATAGGTGGCGTAGATGAGGCAGGCTTCGAGGGGGCGCTTTTCCTTGGCTGGGCTGCCGGCGGCATACCCCATGGCATGGGTGTCGTGGTCCGCACCCTTTACCTGGCCGGCGGTCAAGACCGCGACGGCAGCATTCGCGCAGCTTGCCATGTCAATCTCTCCATTCTCCGGCGGCCGTACGGGTGCGCCCCTGCGCGACGGGGGCGAGGGGCGGCCGCCTCACGATCGGCCGCAAGCATTCGGCGTAGACCGCCAGGGTCTCGCGGACGACACGATCGATACTGAGGTGCTCGATGTTGTACTGGCTCCTGCGCCGCCACAGGGCGAGTTCGCTCGGGTCCTCGATCAGCGAGAGAAGCGCGTGCCCCAGCCGCGCGGGATCGCTCGGTGGCACCAGGATGCCAGCGCGGCCGTTCTCGAGCAGCTCCGGGATCCCATCCACCGCCGTGGCGACGACGGCGCAGCCCGCCGCGCGGGCTTCCGAGAGAACGAGGGGAGCCGGATCGGCAAGCGACGGGAGAACGAAGACATCGGCGGCCGTGAGAAAGGGTCGGGGATCCGACTGACCGCCGGCGAACGTCACCGCCGACGCGCAGGTCATACGGGCGGCCTGCTCCCTGTAGGCGGCTTCGTAGGGTCCTTCCCCCACGAGGGTGAGGCGACTGCGCGAATCGACGGCATGAACGCGTTCGAACGCGACGAGGAGATCCGTGACGCCCTTGCGCGGATGGAGACCGCCGATGAACAGGAGGCTCGGACCCGTCGAGCCGGGGATGTCTGCGATCCGGCCCGTGGACGTCTCCACCGCCGGGGGGATCGGCGTAGCGCGGGGAGCGACGGACAGCTGGCCCGGCTCCGGGTCCACGCGCGGGGAACCGATGGTTCCGTTGAGAACGACGCGCAGGCGCCGGATGGAGATGCCGCGTTGGGCCATGGACCGGCCGACGGCCGCGCTGACGGCGATCACGCGCCGCCCAACTCCCATCGCGATTGCGCTCCGCTCGAAGGCGTTGTGTACCGTGGTGACGAGGGACACGCCCCTCAGGAGACAGCCCGGCCACGCCAGAAGGGCACTCGTCATCATGTGGGCGTGAACGATGTCGGCGGAGCGGATGTGCCGATCGAGGGCGAAGGCGGCGCGCAGGATGGTGAGAGGGCGGCGCCTCTGATCGACGCGGACCACGTCGATACGATGTGCGCGGAGGAGATCGTCGAAGCTTCCACCGCCGCTGCACAGGGTCACGGAATGGCCGAGCCGGGCCTGGGCACAGGCCAGATCGATGGCGGCATGGACGTTGCCGTTGAGCCGCTGGGTGTGGTTCAGGACGTGCAGGATCCGCATCCGCTCCGGCACCGAAGGATCGCCCGCCATCAGGACAAGTCCCCGCAGAGATCGGCGTAGCCGGCGGCTGTCTCGTCCCAGGAATACCGGGCGGCCTGGATCCGGCCCCGCCCACGGAGGTCTTCGCGCAGGGCGGACGAGCCCGCGAGGGCGGTGAGGTGCCGGAGCCAGGCGTCAGGATCCTCAGGAGACGCCATCAGCGCAGCCTCGCCGCAAATCTCAGGCAGGCTGCTGCGGTCAGAGGAAACGACCGGGCATCCGAGCGCCATCGCCTCAAGAACCGGGAGGCCGAACCCTTCCGTCAAGGAGGGAAAGGCCAAGCAGAGCGCCCGCGCGAACAGCAGGGCGAGGTCGTCGTCCGAGACCCGTCCGAGCATCCGGATGTTGGCCGCCCGAACAGTCTCGGTCCCCGTGAAGATGCTGCCATCGCCCCCCGCGACGAGAAGATCGACTCCGATGGCATCGAGATGCTCGGCGAGGCCGAAGACCAGACCGATGTTCTTGTGCCGGGCCTGACTTCCGAGGACGAGGACGAAGGGCCGTGTCTGCGGTGTCTCACGAAAGACCTGGGCGGCGGCCGCGTCCCACCGAAGGGCGTGCTCGTGTCCGTTCGGCAGGATCTCCACGTCGCGCAAGGCAACGGGTAAGTGTTGCGCCAGTTGCCGCGCGGCATCGTGCGAGACGGTCGCGATCCGAACCGCGCGCCGGACGATGATGGGTTGCAGAGTGCGGTACAGAGCGCGAAAGCACCAGCTATAGCTCCTCGGCATCCTGAACACGTTGGCGTCGTGGATGCAGACCACCTGAGAGGTGCCGAGGACGGGAGCCGTGTTGCACAAGTTGAGAAGGGGACCACGCCAAGCCATCGGCAGCATCGTCTGCTCCCATGCGTGACCACCGAGGGCCGAGGTCGAACGGATCTCGATGGCCCGCAACCGCGGTATGGAACAGGGCCTCGGCGGTGCGATCAGGGTGGACCGTCGACGCGAGGCCGCAAGATTTCGGTCCAGAGCGCCCACAACCTCGTGAGCATAACGTTGAACACCGGTCAGAGCCTGGGAGAGGAAGCGCCCGTTGATGGCGTAACCGCTGGGACTTCCTCTCATGACAGGGTCTCGGCGGCCCAAGCCCGTCGACCGCCGCTCAATAGCTGCCTCTAGCGGCCAGAACCGCCGGCAACGTCCGCAGAAGGATGGTGAGGTCGCCCCGGAAACTGCGCGTCGCGACATACTCGCAGTCGAGGGCGACCCTCTGAGCGTACGAGGTGTCGTTCCGACCACTGATCTGCCAGACGCCGGTCATGCCGGGACGGACCTGTTCGTAGAAGCTCATGGAACTGCCGTAGTGCCGGACTTCGGCCGATACGATGGGGCGCGGTCCGACGAGGCTCATCTCGCCGCGCAGGACATTGATGAGTTGCGGAAGTTCATCCAGGCTGCTCTTGCGCAAAACCTGCCCGAACGCCGTCACACGCGGATCGACCTTTAGCTTACGGGTCGCTTCCCACTCGGCCCGTGCTTCAGCATTGGCGGCGAGGTGCTCCTGAAGCTTCGCATCGGCATTGATCACCATCGTGCGAAACTTCAGACATGGAAAGAGCTGCCCCCGACGTCCCACACGTTGATGTCGAATGAGGAACGGGCGTCCCTGGACAAGAAGGGCCGCGAGAATGATCGCCAACAGGGGAAGGAATGCAAGGATGATCGCCGTCGCCAAGGTGATGTCGAAACCGCGCTTCAGACGATCCTGAGTATCCTGGCGATACCGTTCCGCTGTTACGCCAGTCACGCGACGCGTCATCGTAACAAATGACTGCGGGCTCGGATTGCTGATCATGACGAGATCCCCCTCTCCGGGCCAAGCTAAGCGGATGCTCACTGCACTGCGGTATGGGATCGTTAACCAATCATTAACGCAAATAAAAGACGGTTTTCCAGATTATTTTAGAAATTAATATCGACTAATTTGCACACCACGGTGTTCATATGGCGACCGATAGCACTCGCAGCTGGCAGGGCTAGGACAGACGCATGCCGCAGGCGCCTAACATAAGACGTTCGCGCGATGCCCTGGACCAATCAATTGACGATCGATGCCGCTCAACTCACAGAAGCGTGATTAAAGGTCAGGAAATGACGGCCTATTTCGACTCGTCTCACTCTCATGACCAAGCCGACTTCGCCTGCCGATACACCTCCGGCACGTCGAATCCGGGTCGCGGTGGATCCATCATTTCGCAGTCGCGAGATCAGAAGGAGCCACGCGTCGCGATCGTCCATTACTGGCTGGTCGGGATGCGGGGCGGAGAAAAGGTCGTGGAAGCCCTTTGCCAACTATATCCCCAGGCGGACATCTTCACCCATGTCTACGTCCCGGGCGCGATGTCGCCGACGATCCGTGCTCATCGTGTCACGACGTCGTTCATCGGATCACTGCCGCGAGCGGCACGCGCCTACAAATCGTATCTGCCGCTGATGCCGATGGCTTTGGAACAACTTGATCTGCGTGGTTACGATCTCGTGATCAGCAGTGAATCGGGTCCGGCCAAGGGGGTGATTCCGCCAGCGGGGGCTCTACACATCTGCTATTGTCACTCCCCGATGCGGTACGTGTGGAACATGTTCCATGATTACCGTGAGCGTAGCGGGCCGCTGACACGCTGGCTCATGCCGCCCCTGTCGCACTACATCCGGACATGGGACGCGGTTTCGGCCAATCGCGTTCACGACTTCGTGGCGAATTCGCGCACCGTCGCCCAGCGCCTACGCAGTTATTATCGGCGCGACGCGACGGTGATCCATCCCCCCGTCGATACGGCCGCCTTCGCTCCCGTACCGCCCGAAGAGCTGGGCGATTATCACCTCATGGTCGGTGAACTGGTCCGCTACAAGCGCCCGGAACTCGCTGTTGAAGCTTTCAATCGTGCCGGTCTCAAGCTCATCGTCATTGGCGGCGGAGAGATGCTCGATGAGCTTCGTGCGCTCGCGGGTCCGACCGTCCAGATACTCGGCTCGCAACCTTTCGCTGCGCTCCAGCATCACTATGCCCGGGCAAAAGCCTTGATTTTCCCCGGCGAGGAAGACTTCGGCATCGTTCCGCTAGAGGCGATGGCAAGCGGTCGCCCGGTCGTCGCTTTGGGCCGAGGCGGCGCAACCGAAACCGTGATCGACGGCGTCACCGGGACGTTCTTCATGGAGCAGACCGTCGATGCCCTTCTCGAGGCCGTGGATCGCTGCAGCCGGCTTTCTTTCTCACCCGAGATTGCCGTTTCGCATGCACGGCAATACGGGATTGACCGCTTCATCAGCGAAATGCGCGACTTCATCGCCCAATCATTTGAGCACCACAATCAATATATCGAATGAACATCGACCATTCTAATTCGCATTTAGCATATTCGAAAGTCCGTCAAGTCAAACAAAGGCAACTTGATGACCAGTGCGTCTCATGATTTGAATCGCCTCCGTGGACGCCCGAGGCAGAGCGAGCGTGAAGTCGGGCGGGACAAGTTGATCGAGCAGTCGCGGAAGATCATGAATCTGCGTCCGAGGATGGACATTCAGCGCCGCGAGATCGCTGAGATCGTGGGCGTCACGCCGGCCTTGATCAACTATTACTTTCCGGACAAGTGGACCCTACTCGAAGCGGCAGCGTATCCGTTCGTCACAGAACTCGTGACCAATATCATATCAACATTAAACTCACCATCAACAGATACAATAAAATTTCAAGAAATTGTTTCAATTTATCTCGCCTTTCATGAGAAAAGCGGGTTTGCATTGTATTATTATATCATATCATCCAAAAGGCTTAGAAAAAAGGAGAATCTGAGCGCTATAAAATCTTGTAGAAACGAAGTCTATGGTTTGATCAAGCAGATCATCCCGATCAATGCCCCCCCGGAACAGACTGTCGAAACTGTCCACGCGATGTTGTGGAGTGTCTGTGAATGCCTCGGACGTCTCCCGCCGCGACAGCGTGGCCCGGATCTCGTGGACGATACGGTGTCCGCGAACGTCCGGGCCTATCGCCCGCTTGTCTTGGACCTCTTCTCACATGGCGTTCTGAACCTCTCGAGCTATCCGCGATTTTCGGCGAGGCGAAGCCCCGCGAGAGCAGCATCGATTGCCTGAATGATGTCTGGCATTTCGAACGCCGTGGGGTGTCCGGTCGGAGAATTCTCCGTCCTGAGCTCACCCATCTGTTCAATCGGACGAATCTCTGACAGAATCGGCGGCGACGCAGCAAGACGATATCGTTTCGTTCACGAAGAAGGTGCCAGTCTCGCAGACCGGTTGCACGTCGATCGGGTGAATGTCGCATCGTGCGAACGTGCAGAGACCATCGTCCTAATCGGGACCATGGAGCGGGCTGGAGCGCCTCATGACCCAGATTTGCGCTGGTGCATTCTGCGTCGGCTTCCTGATCGCCTTCGTCATTTCCTTTCTCCCCTTCGCCGCCAGCTTGACGGTCTCCGTCGTCATCGGCGCAGGACTTTCGCTCGCGTCCGGTCGTTCGATGGGCGAGACCGTGATGGCGGCGTCGAGCATCTGGTTTGCTTGCCAAGTCGGCTACGGGCTCGGCCTGATTGCGGCCGCCTTCTGTGAGCCGGTTTGGCGCACCCATCGACGCTGGTGGCCGCCGAATCGTGCCGAGGCGGTCAAACGTCTACGCTCCGGGCGAAAGTAAGCGTCGCTTTCCTTCGTGGCCCGTCCCTGACCGTCTCTTGCGAAGGCATTTCGCAACAAGGCATTCCGCGGAAGAGGTCGACCAATCCAGCTTCTCGAAGTCCTCGACGCCGAGATGGATCCCGGATTGGCGCAAGACGGTCGGCCAAGACAGAGATTCATATTCGTTTCTCAACGCAGGGTGGTCGCGAGCCATTCCGGGGGCACGGTTCCCCATGCGCGGATTACGAATTGCGATGAATCTTCGACGCTTCTGTCATGAGCACGCGACAGCCCAAACTCGAAGGGAAAGCCGTATCGGATGAGCATCGAGCCGATCGGGGCCGTGACGATGCTGCTCGGTCTGATTGCCCTCTTCCGGGGGCCGGACTTCGCACTCGGCGCGTTCATTCCTCTGACCCTCCTCGGAGCAGCGGCCGCCATCCTGCTCGGCGGATCGGGAACGATTCAGCCCGCTCACCTGATGCTGGGGTTCTTCGCCGTTGCCGTCTTTGCGAGTCCGAATCGTTTCGGTCCGGTCCTGCGCAGCCTGACCTTTCCACGCGAAGGGTTCTGGTTCTGCGCCCTCGCGGCCTACGGGATCGCGGGCGCGTTTCTGCTGCCACGCCTCTTTGCAGGTGCGACGGGGGTAAACGCCATCGGCGCGACCGAACATGGCCCCTCCGTCGTTCTGGTACCCCTCGGGCCCACCTCGGGCAACATAACGCAATCCATCTATCTCATTGCGGACATCGTCTGCTTTTTGGCGGTCCTGACCTATGCCGCAAGACCTCGCGGCTTTGTCCGCGTCTTGAGGGCATTGCTGGTTTATGCCGGTGTCAACATCATCCTCGCGGGCATCGATCTGGCGACGGGTCTGACGGGCACGGGCTTCCTCCTCGATTTCATTCGGAACGCCGACTATCAGCTTCACCTTGAGGAGACGACGGGCGGTCTTCGGCGGATCGTCGGCTCCTTCACGGAAACCTCCGCGTTCTCTTACGCCACTGTCGGATCGCTCGGGTTTACGGCGCAGCTCTGGCTTTTAGGCTACCAGCCCTGGTTGACCGGGACGCTGAGCCTCGCATCGCTTATGCTCCTAGCGTTCTCGACCTCGACCACGGCCTACGTTGCGACCCCCCTGCTCGTGGCAGTGCTTTATGCCAGCTCGCTTCTTCGTGTGTCTCGAGGACGCGCCCCGGCCACGACGTTCGTATTTCTGGCGCTCGCTCCCCTGGCGACGCTGCTGCTTGGTTTAGGCATCGCGCTGACGCCCCCCGCCTCACAGGCGATTCTCGATTTTCTCGATGTTGCGATTGTCGGGAAGTCCGCGAGTCAGTCCGGACTGGAGCGGGCGCAATGGAATCAGACCGCGTTTCAGAACTTCGTCGACACATCTGGCATGGGTGGCGGACTGGGGAGCATCAGGGCATCGAGCTTCCTATTGGCCGTGCTGTCGAATCTCGGCGTCATCGGTCTCCTGTGTTTCACCATGATCCTACTCCAGATCTTCCGACCTTTTCAGCAAGCTCGGCAGGGGGATGACAAGACGTACGGGCGCAGCGCGGCAAGAATCGCCTGCGGGGGAATTCTGATCGCCGCCACGGTCTCGGGGGCCCTCGTCGATCTTGGTCTTCCGTTCTTCGTTTTCGCCGGTCTGGCCTGCGCTGCAGGCGACCGATCGTCGGCGAGGGAGGAGTGGGCCTGTGACCTGTCCCCGGACAGAAATCCAAGCTCATCATCCCGCTGAACCGCGTTGACCCTGCCCCAGCAAACGGGTCCGCGCTGAGCGCAAGTTCATGGGCCTTCTGAACCCTGAAGGAGGATGGACGCCATGCCTTCCACCCGCGTCATGAACGAGTGGATCGCTTTGGCCCCGGGGCCGGGGAGAACTGTGCGAGAGCGGTCTCGAAATCTACCTATCCGGGGAATACCAAGCCGCCCACACGAGACTTACACAGGTGGAGGAGGTCTCGGCGCAGCGGGGGGCACGGCGTCTCCCGGCCTTTCCTTTAGGTTGCTCACCCGCCTCACCGTCGAGCGCGTCGCGTCGATGGCCACGTTGGCTGCTCCGAGCATTCGGAGTTCAGTCGGTCGATTCAGAGCTTGTCGCGCGATGCTGGCAGCCAGATCGTCCACCTCGGCCGCCATCGCCTCCAGACGATCGCGATCGGTTTCCCGACAGGCCGCCGCACGCAGTTCGAGAAGGCGGCTCGTCGCGACTTCGATCCGCTCCCGTCGGATGCGGCCGAGCCGTTGGCGCAACCAGGCTATCGTCGACCCGACACCGCCACCCAGGATGGCGACGAGGTAGATCCAGCTCTCGTAGCGCTCGATGAAGGTCTCCTGCTCACGCTCGTAATAGTCGATCGCCCCCGGATGAATGGGGAGGTGCGCGCTCGTGGCGTCGGCGGTGTCTTCGTAGGCCGGACTCGTAATGGCATCGGCTGCGGGCACCCGATCGGCCAAGGCGCTGCGCATCTCGAACAGATGCTGCGTCACCTCTGCGGCAAGGCTGCGCGACAGGTCGGCCCGGGCCATCAGGCGGTAGGACGATCCCACGGTTGCCACGTCCTCGGCAGGAAGGCGGGGGTTGCCGCCAAACAGGCCAGATGGAAGCGTGACCGCTTGAAGGCGCGGCCAGCGGGCCAGGAAAGCCGTCGCATCGGCCACCCCGAAGAAGGCGATTTCGTTGTCGGCGCTCTCGTCCTTGATGAGGAAGACAAGTCGTTTGGCGATGGGAGAGGTCGGCGTGGTGATCATCACCAGCGCGTCGATCCGACGATCGCGCAGGGCGGCGCCGATGTCGGCTTCATCGAGGGCCACGAGGGTTACGGCCTTCTTCGACACGATCTGCCCTGGGGACTCCGTGAGTTCCAGGTCATGATGGACGGCGAGAGTGCCGACCAGTGTACGGTCGGCGGTGCGGCTCGCCAGCATGCCGAGGCGTTTGCCGGACAAGTCCGAGAAGCCCTTGATGCCCGCGTCGGAGGGTGCCGCGACAAAGACCGCGAGTTCGCGCAGGACGGCAAGCGTCAGGGCATTTCCAGGCATCGCGACGTCGGGTCGAACGACGGCTAGATCGGCCTTGCCGGCCTTCAGAGCCTCCGCGCTCTCCCGAACGCCGTCGAAGGGCACGACCTTCAGCCGGATCCCGAGCTTTCTTCGCATCAGCTCATCCGCATACGCCTGCAGCAGGGCAGGCTCGCTTCCGCCTTTCGGGGCTACCGCGACGGTGAGCGTCGTCGGACGCGTCAGCTGGTAGGTCGCGATGGACACGAAAACGAGTACGCACGCCAAGCCCAGCAACAGCCAATCCTGCCGCCGGGCGGGGAGCTTCATCCTAGCCACGCAGGCTCTCCATCCCCTCGCGCACGTCCGTCGAGAACGCCTGTCGCGATGAAGTGGGCCTTGCCAGCATAGCGCGTCCAAGACAACGTCACCGTATCGGATGGGGGAGGACCGCCTGACTCAACCACCCTCGGCTCCCTCACGCGCGGAACGCGAGTCTGCGTGCCAGGATCGGCCATCACACCACCATGGCCAACTGCGTGCGGGTCGGATCGGACGCTGCGTCATTGGCTGCGGTGCGCGGCAGCCGGAGCGTCGAGACTACGGAAAGCGGCGGCCCGCGTCGCGACGAGGCCGGCAAACGTCAGACCCTGGTCGATAGGAATGGACGTCCCTCGGCCTCGCGCCGCAGTCACCGACGTGCTGGATCGCGACGGCGCCGTACCGGCCCAGCGCCTGTCGCAGCGGCCGCGATCTTTGGTTTGAAAGGACGCGGACGCCCCATGCGCCTCGGCCCAGGCCTCATTCACACTGCCGCCGACCTTTTCTTCGTGCGAAGGCTCGGCAGAGGCACACAGCTGATCGGAGGGACTGCACCTCCCGCGCAGCCTGCACCCGCAGCCGATCCCGACTGAACAATCGCTTCTATACCTTGCTGATGACAAGACCTGCATAGAGGTCTCCCAGAATCCGCGCCTGGGCCATCAAGCGTTCGCTGGAGTTCTTGAGATAGGCGATCTCGATCTCGAGAGCGGCCAGGGGGGTGCGAGCGGCCGCGAGCTTCCTGAAGGTGGCCGTTCCCTCGGCATAGGACTGGCGCGCAAAATCCGCCCATTCGATACAAGCGGTCTGGTTCGTCCTGGCGGCGGCCGAGATGGCCCTCATCGTGGTCTCGAGGCCGCTCCCGCCGCCGGAGGCGCGGGGGAAGGTTTTGTCGAACGCTTTGGTCATCGTGATCATGGTCTGCCCCTGCCCTACCGGGCTCTTCCTGGACGATCGAAACGACTTGCGCGCATAGCGCAGATTCCTATTTGTGCGATGCAACAACGGCGGTCAAGAACGTACCGCACTGCAATATAACCGATCGAATCCCGTGCGCCGCATTAACCCGGCTGTAACTGCGTACGCCTAGCCTGATTGACAGATGTTTCGGGTTGACGGCGGCAGCGCCACACCTGTCCCCATGTTGCAGTGCAAACCGGCCATGCCGTGTTTGCCGAAGCGGTGAGCATGATGCGTAGCGTACCCAACCGCGTGGTGGACGACTTGGTACGAGTGTCGCGCCCGAGCGCGAAGCATTCCCTGCCCGCCCTAATCGCCGCGGCGGCGGTGCTGACCGCCCTTGCGTCGCCGGCCGAGGCCAAGCGCCGGGTGAATCATCGCGGCGGGGGCGGCTACAACCCACCCTACGCGGCGATGGTCGTCGACGTGAAGACGGGCAAGACCCTTCACGCGGTGAACGAGGATTCCCTCCGCCACCCCGCCTCCATCACCAAAGTGATGACCCTCTACATGCTGTTCGAGCAGCTGGAGCGCGGTCGTTACACACTAGAATCCCCCCTCACCATTTCGCCTTACGCCGCCGCGCAGGCGCCATCGAAGCTCGGCCTGCGCCCCGGCTCGACCATCTCCGTCGAGGACGCCATCAAGGCGATCGTGACGAAGTCGGCCAACGACGTCGCCTGCGCCATTGGCGAGAACATCGCCGGCGGCTCCGAAGCGCGCTTTGCCGAGATGATGACCGCCAAGGCCAAGGCCCTCGGCATGAGCCGGACGAACTACGCCAATGCGTCGGGCCTGCCGGACTCCGATCAGATCACCACGGCGCGCGACCTTACGGTTCTCGCCCGCGCCATCCAGGACCGTTTTCCGCGTTACTACCGCTACTTCCAGACCCGCTCCTTCGCCTTCCGCGGCCGGGTCATCGGCAATCACAACCGCCTCCTCGGCAACGTCCAGGGCGTCGACGGCATCAAGACAGGCTACACCCGCGATTCCGGCTTCAACCTCATGACGGCGGCCCGCCTCGACGACCGCCAGATCGTCGCCATCGTGCTCGGCGGCAAGTCCGGTGCGAGCCGCGACAAGATCATGGCCGACCTCGTGCGGGCCAACCTGCCCCGCGCCTACGCGGGCAACCGCCAGACGCCGGCGACCGTCGAGGTCGCCGAGCGCGCCCGTCCCGCCGTGGTGGCGGACGGCGCATCGCGCACCCGCACCCAGGTGGCGTCGGCCGACGATGAGGAGATCGAGACAACGGCGTCCACGGCGCAGCCCCTCGACATCTCCCCGAACCGGGCAACCACCACCCCCGGCAGCGCCGGCGCCAAGGGTCGCCTGCCCGCCAGCGCTCAGGCCTACGCCCCGGCGGCACCCGCCGCCCCGTTCCCGATGGCCACGAAGAGCTCCGCCCGCCTCGCCTCCGTCGACGGCGCACGCACCGAATCCGCCCCCAAGACGGTGTCGGGCGCCAAGGCGACGCCCACTGCCTGGGTGATCCAGCTCGGCGCCATGGACGACGAGGACAAGGCGAAATCGATGCTGGCCGAGGCCCGCAACCGCGCTGGCGGCTCCCTGGCCCGTGCCGCGCCCTACACGGTGAAGGTCGAGCATGGCGGGGCGACCCTCTACCGCGCGCGTTTCTCGGGCTTCTCCGAGCAGGATGCTGCGCAAGATGCCTGCAACGCCCTGAAGCGCAGCGGCTTCTCCTGCTTCGCTACCCGAAGCTGACCGGATCGGCCGATCCCGTACGGATCGGCCCTCGCTCCGCGCGACGCCGCACCGCTCCGCGCGGTCGGTCCGTCGTGCCGGTGAACGACGTTGTCTCGTAAATTCCCCCCTCTGGCACGCGCGTGGAGTATCAGCGATGTCGGTTCGTCAGCCTGTCCCGGGCCGCGTTGACGCGCGCCGCCTGCTCGGCCGTCCCCCCCTGGTCGGGGTGGAGCCGCTTCATCAAAGTCCGGTGAGCCATGCGGACGCGCTCGAGGGACGCCCCGCGCTCAAGCCCCAAGATCTCATAGGCCTGCTCCTGCGTCATCGTCCCTGGGTCCGCCGGACGGCGCGGCCGCGGGTCGGCATCCGGCTCAGCGTCTTCACGCCCGCCGGCCGGCCGGCTGTGCACATCCGCCTGTAGGCGCCCCCTCCCCCGGACCCGGTTCGTGACAGCGCGCCAGCGGCGCCGCAGGCTCGTGCCCCCTTCGAGGAGCCAGAGGCCGGCCAGAACCAGGATCACTCCGAGTTCGGGGCGGCCCCGGACGAGGACCAGGCCAGCCGCCGCGAGGGCGCCATAGCCACCGATCCGCCGCAGCAGGCGGGCCGTGCGCGCCGGCGAGCGTCGCAGGGCGTTGCGGCCGAGCCACCACAGCAGCAGCAATCCGAAGCCGGCGAGCAGGAGCGTCATCGGGCAGCGCCGTATTCGGCGCTCACCCGGCCACCGATGCGCAGGCGCACGCCGCCGATCTCGCGAAAGCCGTCGTCCCCCCGCGCCGGTGGCGAGAGGCGCCCGGCGCAGTCCGGCCGGTCGGGCAGGCGCACGCCCTCGGGGGCGTCCTGCGGACAGGGGAGCCGGGCAGCGCGTGCGCGAGCCCCCTCCCCCGCCTGCACGGCGGGCGTCAGGAGAAGGACGAGGAGGGTCGGGAATCCAAGGGCGAGACGCATCGGTCCCTCGTGTGGGTCGTGGATCGTTCGTGACGCGTCCGGCGCGAAACGCTCGAGCATCGTCTTTACCCGATAGTCGGAAGCCAGCTGTCGGGACGATGCTCTAAGCGATCCCGATGGCATGAAAGATGTCGGGTGACCATTGGATCGTCCCGCGCGGGCCGCGAGCCTGATCGAAATACGCCCGGAGCGTCCCCTCGTGCGCGGGATCGGTGATCGTCCGCTCACCGACGCGGAAGGCCTCGATGCCGCCGAGGACGATTTCGTTGTTCGCCCCCCTCGTGCCCGCCATGACGATCCTCGGAACGGCGTCCATGTAATCCACCATCCCACGCGCAGCGTCGATGGAAAGATCGCCGTGTTCGAGGTCCCGCAGGATCCCGGCGGTGGCGGGCAAGCAGTGTCCCCGGACCTTCGCGAGATCGAATTGGGTCGCGATCTCGATCTGCCGCGGGGACAGGCGCTGCTTGAGCCACCGTGCCGGCACGCCGCCATAGAGGCCGAACGCCTCGCAGGCACCGACCGCGACCGCGCCTGCGGCGAGCACGGCACCCTCGGCGATCCGGACCCCATCGACGACGGTGGTGTCGGCCGAGAGGATGACACCGTCGCCGAGCGTGACGCCCAAAGCCTCGTTCTTCAGGGACTCCTTCTGTTCCTCGGAGAACAGATGCGAGAACAGCTTGCCGTACACCCCGGCCGAATTGTGCGACACGCTCGAAACCCGATGTTCGCCACCGACGATGATCTTGCTCGAGGGGTGAGCTTCACAGAAGGCCCCGGAGCGGAACAGGATCGTCGGCGATCGCGGCTGCTCGGCCAACAGCACCAGGCGCCCGATGAGGCCGACGGAGAACCGACCGAACAGGAAGATCGAGTTCCGCATCCGAACCTCGATCTCGTAGGGGTAGTACAATTCGCCGATCAGACGGTCGAATGTCGGCCCGAGATCGAAGTTGTAGGACGTGTCCCTGGACAGATGCATGGCTCATCCCCTCCACATTCGGGCGTCTTGGTCGGGACACCGCCCGTGTCCGGGGTTTCGCGACCTGCGTCGGGGACGGTCGCTCACGGCCGTGCGTCCGCCACATCCGTCTTCGTGACGCGGACCCGACGGGTGCGTCCGTCGCGCTCCACGGTCAACTCCAGGGCCGCATCGACGCCCGCCTCCGCCATGGCAGCGGTGAGGTCGGCGAGGCGGTGGACGGGGCGGTCGCCAGCGGCCACGATGATGTCGCCGAGGGTCCCGGCCTGCGGATCGACGCCGCGCAGACCAGCTTGCGCGGCGGGCGAGCCACGCAGCACCCGCACCACTACGACGCCGTCGATGCCCAGTCGCGCTGCGACGGATTCCTGACCGGCGATGATGCCGATCCCGGGATTGCGGGTGCGCCCGTTGCGGATGAGTTCGGGCACGACGCGATTGACCACGTCGACGGGGATGGCGAATCCAATGCCGGCACTCGCCCCCGAGGGCGAGAAGATCGCCGTGTTGACGCCGATGAGCCGGCCGGCCGAGTCGAGGAGCGGGCCGCCGGAATTGCCTGGATTGATCGCCGCATCGGTCTGAATGACGCCCGAGAGTTCGCGTCCCTCGGCCGTCGGCAGACGGCGCTGGAGGGCGCTGACCACCCCCGTGGTGAGGGTGTGGTCAAGGCCGAACGGGTTGCCGATGGCGTAGGTCGACTGACCGACCTTCAGATCGGCCGAGGTGCCGATGGCAAGGGGTGGCGGCGGCGCGGTGCGGCCGAGTTGCAGCACGGCGAGGTCGTAGTTCGGTGCCGTGCCGACGATTCGCGCCGGAACCACCGCCCCGGAGGCGAGCCGCACGGAGACGGAGCTGCCCCCCTGCGCGGCGGCGGCCACCACGTGATTGTTGGTGACGATGTGGCCTGCCGCGTCCCAGACGAACCCCGTTCCCGTCTGCGATCCACCGCCGTCCTGCTCGCCGCCCTCTTCGCTGTCCGCGCCGAACAGACCGCGATTCTGGGCTGCGGCCTGCACGAAGACGTGAACCACCGAGGCGCTGGCCCGGGCGAACAGGGCGACGGTGGCGGCCTCGGCGGGTGCCAGTTCTCCCCGAGCCGTGATTGCCCGTGGGGTGCGTGCGGCGAACAGGAATGCCGTCACGTAGGGCTGCGCCACCAGGAGCCCCAGCAGGAGCAGCGCCGCTCCAACGGTGATCCGTACGAATCGGTCCCGCATCGCCATCCTCTTCAACACAGTGGGATAAATCGTTTGCTGCGCTGCGGCATTAACCCCTCGGTGACTCTTCTGCCGTCAACTGAGGTCAAGGGCGGGACAGGCTGCGGGTGCGTCAGCACACCGTTCAATCCCACGGCCGAGGCTACATCCTGCCTATAGGACGAACGAAGAGAAGACCCGTTACACGACAAAGCGGCACCACCAAAGCAGCTCGCGGCAGAACGATGTGCGTATCATCGGTCTGCTCCTGCACTGGATCGGAGCGACCTTCGGGATTGCGTCCGAATTAAGCGCAGGGCCGCCCCAGTGATGCTTCCATTCCCGGCGATTGTCCCGTTGCGGCCGTTCAGGTTCATGCGCCTATCAGGTGTGGACCGGACTGCCGGCATCGCGGGGAGCGCCCCTCTCGATCAAGGAAAAGGACCCATGGAAACCGAAGCCCTCGAACGTCCCGCCGACCTGACCATCTGGCGGACCGCCCCCGTCTCGGCCCCCGTGGCCCAGCCGGAGCGTTATGACACCCTGCGCGAGGCCATCAAGGCTGCCGCCGGTGCCCTCACGGACCCCGCCAAGCAGCCGTGGATCATCACCGAGGAGGGCGAGATCCTTTCTCCGAACTGGATCCGTACCTACCTGAACTGAGCCTTCCGAGACGACTCCGGCCCTAACGATGGGCCGGGCTTCCCCTTGAGCCGACCGCCGGGTTTCCCGGGGCCGGCTCACGAGGGTGACGGGACCGGATGGGGCGAGGATCGATAGGCCCGCCGATCCGGATTGAGAACCGGCGCCTGTTCGGACGGTCCGCGATATCGGATTTGCTGAGGGACAGGTCTGCGAGGCGGACGCCCGCCAAGAGTAGTCATCGCGGTTGATCGCGCCAGATCCCGAAATACTACTCAAAAGCCCTTAAACCGGAGCACGGCGGTTTCGGCCAGCGTGCGTCCTCTGTGACGGCCGAACGGCGCGTCTTTCCAGGGAGCGGCCGGCTCACGTCCGGAAAGACTTCGATCCGGCTGCGCGTCGATCGTCCCGATCCTGATTCACATGCCGTCTCGGCAACGCGGCGACTCCGGCGGTGGCGGCAGCATCAGTGACGAGCCAGCATCGAACCGCTCTGTCGCCCCGATGGACGGGACCACAATCCCTACATGCGCAAGACACGGCCTCGGATGAACCGAAGGATCCGCGCCGGTGGCCCCGACTTGATCGCGCGCCCTGCCGTTCCCCCGAGAGGGCAGCGTAGCGCAGAAAAAAGGCCGCTCCGAAGAGCGGCCCGAAGTCTAGGGAGGAAACGCCCCAAAAGGGCAACGGGACCGCGACGCCATCGCGCTCCCGCAAGGCACAATCTAGTGTGCGCCGCACAAAACACAAGGGCAAACCGCGCCAAACGTCGCTCTCCGAGGCGAACGCTAAGGGTGTCCGCCGCCGTGGCGGTGCCTTCAATCCTGGGCCAGCAACCGGGCGATCTCGGCCCGCAGGGGACCTTCGAGGTCCTTGCGCTCCAGGGCGTAGGCGAGGTTGGCGGTGAGGAAGCCGAGCTTCGAACCCGTATCGTAGGTGCGCCCGGCATAGCGCATGCCGAAGAAATCCTGAGCCTTAGCGAGTTCGATCATCGCATCGGTGAGTTGGATCTCGCCACCGGCCCCCTTGCGGCCGTGAGACAGGACTTCGAAGATCTCCGGCTGGAGAATGTAACGGCCCGAGATGATGAAGTTCGACGGGGCGGTGCCCTGCTTGGGCTTCTCGACCATGCCGGTGATCTCGAAGGTCTGGCCGAACGTCTCGCCGACGCTGACGATACCGTACTGGTGCGTTTCCTCGGGCTTCACCTCCTCGACGGCGATGACGTTGCCGCCGTGCCGCTCGTAGGCCGAGAGCATCTGCTGCATGCAACCACGGCTGAGCATGTCCGGCAGGAGCACGGCGAAAGGCTCGTCGCCGACGATCTCGCGGGCGCACCACACGGCATGGCCAAGACCGAGGGGCTCCTGCTGACGGGTGAAGCTCGTCTGTCCGGCGGCCGGCAGATCCCGCTTCAGCTCCTCGTAGGCCGCCTGTTTGCCGCGCTCCTGCAACATCCGGTCGAGCTCGAACGAGATGTCGAAATGGTCCTCGATCACCGCCTTCCCGCGCCCGGTCACGAAGATGAAATGCTCGATGCCGGCTTCGCGCGCTTCGTCGACCACGTGCTGCACCACGGGCCGGTCGACGACGGTGAGCATCTCCTTCGGCACCGCCTTCGTCGCGGGAAGGAAACGGGTCCCGAGGCCCGCGACGGGAAGGACGGCCTTACGAATCGGTTTCATCGAACGGGACCCGGAATCGAGTAATGTGGAGCGAGCCTCGGAGGCGACGCACGATAGCATCCCGAGCCCGATGGCACACCGTGGCTGTAAGACGGCATAACCGATGCGGTGAATTTGCGATATATCGTTACCTGACGGTTCGCGGGAGAACGATCATGGCGGTTTTGGTGACGGGTGGGGCCGGCTATATCGGCAGCCACATGGTTCTTGCCCTCCTCGACGCCGGCCATGACAAGGTCGTCGTGATCGACGACCTCTCGACGGGCTTCGATTGGGCCCTGCCGCCGGAAGTGACCCTCGTCGTCGGCGACATCGCCGACCAAGACCTGGTGGCCGAAACGATCCGCCAGCACGGGGTCGACGCCCTGGCGCACTTCGCGGCGCGCATCGTGGTTCCCGACTCCGTGGCGGACCCCCTCGGCTACTACCTCGCTAACACCGTCAAGACCCGCGCCCTCATCGAGACGGCGGTCCGCGAGGGCGTACGCCACGTCATCTTTTCCTCCACGGCGGCCGTATACGGCGAGCCCGATCACGTGCCGGTGCCGGAAGACCTGCCCGCCGCGCCGATCAATCCATACGGCCGCTCCAAGCTCATGAGCGAATGGATGATCGCCGACGCCGCGCGGGCCCACGGCTTCACCTACGTCATCCTCCGCTACTTCAACGTCGCGGGCGCCGACCCGCGCGGGCGCACGGGGCAATCCACTCCCAACGCCACCCACCTCATCAAGGTCGCGACCCAGGCGGCACTCGGGCAACGCAGCCACCTCGACGTCTACGGCACGGATTACCCGACCCCAGACGGCTCGTGCCTGCGCGACTACATCCAGGTCTCCGACCTCGCCGAGGCGCATCGCGTCGCCCTCGACCACCTGCGCGGCGGGGGCGCGAGCCTGACGATGAATTGCGGTTATGGACAGGGCTATTCCGTCCTTGACGTGATCGAGGTGGTCAAGCGCGTGTCGGGCAGGGACTTCGAGGTTCGCCTGTGCCCGCGCCGACCCGGCGATCCGGCACGGATCATCGCCCAGGCCGACCGCATCCGCAGCCTCGGCTGGACGCCGCGCCACGCGAGCCTCGACGGGATCGTCGCCCAGGCGCTTGCCTGGGAGGATGCGTTGACGAAGCGCAACCGCCTGTGAAGGCCGCGCCCCTCGGCCTCGCGCTGCTGCTGGCGGCGGTCGGCTTGGCGGACGCCGCCCCCACCCGGCCCTCCGCGCCGGCGCCGCCGGCGGCGGGTGCACAGGATCTACGACCTTTCATCGAAGCCCTGCGGCCCGAGGCCCTGGCGCGCGGCATCTCGGCCACGACCTTCGCGGCGGCCTTCGCCGACGTGACCCGGGCCGATCCCGACGTCCTGGCGCGGACCCGGCGCCAGGGCGAGTTCGCCCGTCCGGTCTGGGAGTACCTCGTCGGCGCCGTCTCGCCCGGCCGCATCGCGCGCGGACAGGCCCAAGCGGCGCGGCTGGCCACGACCCTCGCGGCCATCGAAGCGCGCTTCGGCGTCCCGCGATGGATCGTCCTCGCGTTCTGGGGCGTGGAATCCGATTTCGGCGCCAGCGCCGGCACGGTGCCGACGATCCGGGCCCTCACGACCCTCGCCCAGGCCGGCTTTCGCGGGCCCCTTTTCCGTGACGAACTCCTGGCCGCCCTCACGATCCTGGAGCGCGGAGACATCACCCCGGGTGCCATGAAAGGCTCGTGGGCCGGGGCCATGGGACAGGTTCAATTCCTTCCGTCGAGCTTCCTCGCCCAGGCGGTCGATTTCGACGGGGACGGGCATCGCGACATCTGGAACTCGCAGGCCGATGCACTGGCCTCCATCGCCAACTTCCTCAAGTCGCTCGGTTGGAATCCGGCCGTCTCGTGGGGCTACGCCGTGACCCTGCCCCCGAACTTCGACCTCACGGCCTACCGTGCCGACCTGTCGGATTTCGCGCGTCGGGGCGTGCGACGGACGGACGGAAAACCCTTCCCAGCTTCGGGCAACGCCAGCCTGTACCTGCCCGGCGGCCTCGGCGGCCCGTCCTTCCTCATCACCGATAATTTCGAGGTGATGCGAGCCTACAATACCTCCGATTCCTACGCCCTGGCGGTCGGCCACCTCGCCGATCGCCTTGCCGGCGGGCCGCCCCTCGCCGCCCCTTGGCCGAACGGCACGGCCCGCCTCGACAAGGCCGGGCTCCAGGCCCTGCAGACGGGACTGTCCGCACGCAACCTCTATGGCGGCGAGGCCGACGGCCGGGCCGGACCGAAGCTGCGCGAGGCCGTGCGCCGCTACCAGATCGAGCAGGGCCTGCCGGCGGACGGCTACGCGACACCCGCCCTCCTCGATCACCTCCGGGGACGTCCCTAACGCGCGGCAACCGCCCGGGAAGCGTTGCGCCGCTCCATGGCTCTCCGATTGGGCGGCGACGAAACCGGGACAGCGCGAGAGCCCCACTTAGACCCGGACACGTTCCTCGGTTAGGATACGGGCATCCAGCCGGACCGCCCGGCGTCGAGACGAAGGCTTTTCATGACGGTGCCGGCATCGCGCGCGGCCTGGTCCGCCCTGACCGGCCTCGTTCTGCTCCTCGGCGCGGCGCCGCCGGCGGCAGCGCAATGGGGGGATTCCTACGACGCACCCTCGCGGCGGTCTCGGGAGTACTATCGCGACGACGGCGGCTACGGTGCCCGCCAATCGAGCCGCCGCTACGCGCCCCCGCCCCAGGAGGCGCCGCGCCAGTTCTACTGGCCGTGGGAGGACCGTCCGCAACAGGCTCAGCCGGTGCCCGCGCCGACGATGCGGCCGACGCCCCGGCCCCGGACGCCGGCCTATGCCGACGAGCCGCGCGCGGTACGGCGCAAGCCCCGCCCGGCCCCCGTCATCGCCCAACCAAAGCCCGTGGTGCCCAAGGTCGAGCCCACGACCCGTATCGCCGTGTTCGGCGATTCCCTCGCGGGTTCCCTCGGCACCGGCCTTACCGACGTGTTCGAGGACAACACCGAAATCGGTGTGGTCGATCGCTCGCGCGCCGATAGCGGCCTCGTGCGCAAGGATCTGGTCGATTGGCCGAAGGCCGCCGAGGACTACCTCAAGACCAATCCCAAGATCGCCTATGCCCTGGTGATGGTCGGCGCCAACGACCGCCAGCCCATCCGCGACGGCGATCAGACCGTCGAGCCCCTGACCGAACGCTGGCGGCAGCTCTACGGCGAGCGGGTCGAGGCGTTCGTCAAGGTGTTCACGGATCACGCGATCCCGCTGGTCTGGGTCGGCGCGCCGCCCATGCGGAGCGAATCCCTGACCAAGGATCTCGCCGAGATCAACGACATCGCCCGCAGGTACGTCGCGAAGGCGGGCCAGACCTATGTCGACATCTGGCCGGGCTTCGTCGACGACCGGAACCGCTACGCCGCCACGGGACCGGATCTCGAGGGCCAGGAAGCGAAGCTGCGCGCCGGGGACGGCGTGCATTTCACTAAGGCCGGCGCGCGCAAGCTCGCGCACTTCGCCGATGTCGAACTCAAGCGGATGATGGGGACGAGCCCAGCCGCCACAGCGCCGGTGGCAACAGCGCCCACCGCCCCGGCGGAGGGCGAGACTCCTCGCCTTGACGACGCAGCCGCCATCGATCGGCAGATCACCGCCATGCTGCCGAGCCTGCCCGAGCCGCCCGGCATTCCGGCCCTGCCGGTCAAGCCGGCCGCCGGACCCGTGGTGCCGCTGGGGCGCGGTGAGATCGCGCCCGGCGGAACCCTCGTGAGCGGACGCCCCCGCGATTCCGATCCGTCCGGGAATGTCGAGCGGGCACTCCTGCGCGGCGCGGCGCCCGTCACACAACCCGGTCGGGCCGACGATTTCCGTTGGCCTCCTGGCTGAGCGGACGGGATCGGCCGGGCGGGACCGAAGGCGTCCCGGTCCCGCCCGTCGATGGTCTCAGCGCGGCAGGACGCTGGCGCCCATGAGGGCCTCATCGATGGCGCGCGCAGCCTGCCGGCCCTCGCGGATCGCCCAGACCACGAGGGACTGACCGCGACGCATGTCGCCGGCGGCGTAGATCTTCTCGTTCGAGGTGCGGTAATCGACGGTGTTGGCCGTGACGTTGCCGCGCCTGTCCATGGTGACGCCGGACTCCTCCAGCAGGCCCTTGCGAACGGAGCCGGCGAACCCGATCGCCAGGAAGACGAGGTCGGCGGGCAGGACGAACTCACCGCCCGGAACCGGCTGGCGCTTCTCGTCGACGCGGGTGCAGACCACGCCGGTGAGCTTGCCCTTCTTGCCTTCGAGACGCAGGGTCGCTGCCTGGAACTCGCGCTCGGCCCCCTCGGCCTGGCTCGACGAGGTCCGCATCTTCGTCGGCCAGTACGGCCAGACCGAGAGCTTGTCCTCGCGCTCCGGCGGGCGCGGGCGGATGTCGAGCTGCGTCACCGACAGGGCGCCCTGGCGGAACGAGGTCCCCACGCAATCCGACGCCGTGTCGCCGCCGCCGATGACGACGACGTTCTTCGCCGTCGCGAGAATCGGCAGCTCGCCGTTGCCCGGCATCGGCTCGGCCCCGACCCGGCGGTTCGACTGGACGAGGAACGGCATGGCGTAGTGCACGCCGACGAGATCCTGGCCCGGCAACTGCGGGTTGCGCGGGTCCTCGGCGCCGCCGGCGAACAGAACGGCGTCATGCTCGGCCGTCAGCTCGTCCAGGGGCTTGGTCACCCCGACATTGACGCCGTAATGGAAGCGGACACCCTCCGCTTCCATCTGCTTCACGCGCCGATCGATGTGGCGCTTCTCCATTTTGAAGTCGGGGATGCCGTAGCGGAGCAGGCCGCCGGCCTTCGGCTCACGCTCGAACACGTGGACATCGTGGCCGACGCGGGCGAGTTGCTGCGCGGCGGCGAGGCCGGCCGGGCCGGAGCCGATGATCGCGATCTTCTTGCCGGTGCGGTGTGCGGACGGCTCGGGCTTCACCCAACCGGCGTTCCAGGCGCGATCGGCGATGGCCTGCTCGATGGTCTTGATCGCCACCGGCTGGTTCTCAAGGTTGAGGGTGCAAGCCTCCTCGCAGGGCGCCGGACAGATACGACCGGTGAATTCCGGAAAGTTGTTGGTGGAGTGGAGGTTGCGCGCCGCCTCCTCCCAGTCCGACTGGAACACGAGATCGTTCCAGTCGGGGATCTGGTTGTGGACCGGGCAGCCGGTGTCGCCGTGGCAGAACGGGATGCCGCAATCCATGCAACGGGCCGCCTGCTTCTTCAGGTCGTGCTCGTCGAGGGGCAGCGTGAACTCGCGGAAGTGCCGCACGCGATCGGCGGCGAGCTGATACTTCTGCTCCTGCCGGTCGAACTCGAGGAAACCCGTGATCTTGCCCATAACCTAAAGCCCCACCTGACGTCCGTCCCTCGCGCGAAGCGGAGACCCAATCCTTTGCGCGGATGCGCTAGCGCTCGAGCCAATTCTCGACGCGCAACCCCGGCACACGCGAGAACTCACCGACATTGTCGGTCACTATGATACTGGCGTCGCACAGTGCATGCGACGCGATCAGCAAATCGTTCGCACCGATCGGTTGCCCGATCCGTTCCAGATGTCGACGAACCTCCCGTACACGCGATCGACCGGAACCGTGTACGGGGCGATGTCGATGGCCCCAAGCACCGTCTCGACCTGCCGGGACAATCGCTCCGATCCTCGTTTGGCCGCGCCGAATCGGAATTCCGGCGGCGACGACGATGCTCGTGTAGACGTTGGCTTCGCCGATCTCGGCGATCTTTTGCGCCAGCGGGCCTCTCGGGACGCGAACGAGCCCCGAGAGGATATTCGTATCGAGAAGATAGCGCACCTACAGAGCGACCGGTTCGGGGAGGCGATCCTCGATGTCCGGCCAGTCCTCATCGATGGTCTCAAGATCCGAGAGTTTCCAGCAACGAGGGCCGGGTGAGCGGCACCAGCGTCAGACGCCCGCCCTCGATGCGCAACAGCGCCTCCTCTCCCGGTAGAGCGAACTCGGCCGGAATCTCGATGGCTTGTCCCGTGCCCTTACGTTGGAGCCCCACCCGTCGCTCGATCATACGACACTCCCTCCGAGCCGCTTCATCCCCCGAGGCCCTCGCCCGTCGTCAGCCCCTACTCCGCCGCCACGGGCATCCGCGCCAGTTCCATCTCGCGCAGCGCGCGGCGGTACTCTACCGGCATCACCTTGACGAACTTGGTCCGGAACTCCGCCCAATTGTCGAGGATCTCCTTGGCACGCGGCGAGCCCGTGTACTTCAGGTGATTGGTGATGAGCTGGCTCAGGCGCTCCTCGTCGTGACCCGACATGTCGGCGAGGATATCGACGCGGCCCTTGGTCTCGAGGTCGCCGTCCTGGTGGAAGCGACGCATGATGTCGTCCTCCTCCTCGATGGGCTCGAGATCGACCATGGAGAGGTTGCAGCGGGCCGCGAACGAGCCATCGGAATCGAGCACGTAGGCGATGCCGCCGGACATGCCGGCCGCGAAGTTGCGCCCGGTCTCGCCGATGGAGACCACCACACCACCGGTCATGTACTCGCAGCCATGGTCGCCCATGCCCTCGACCACCGCGATGGCGCCGGAATTGCGGACGGCGAAGCGCTCGCCGGCCGATCCGCGGATGTAGCACTCGCCCGCGATCGCCCCGTACAGCACGGTGTTGCCGGCCATGATCGTGTGCGCGGCCGGCGCCTTAAGAGCGTCGGACGGGCGGATGATGAGCTTGCCGCCGGACAGACCCTTGCCGACGTAATCGTTGGCATGGCCCGTGAGCACCACGGTCACGCCTGCCGCGAGCCAGGCGCCGAAGCTCTGGCCGGCGGTGCCCGCGAGGTTCACCCGGATGGTGTCGTCGGGCAGGCCCTCGTGGCCGTAGCGCTTGGCCACGGCCCCCGACAGCATGGCGCCGGCGGTGCGGTCCGAGTTCTTGATCACGTCCTCGACAACGACGGCCTCCCCGTTCTCGAGGGCCGCCCCCGCCCCGGCGATGAGGCGCCGGTCCAGCACGTCGTCGATGGGGTGCTTCTGGCGCTCGGTGTGCCGGATCGCGACGTGCTCGGGCACCTCGGGCCGGTGGAACAGCTTCGAGAAGTCGAGTCCCTTGGCCTTCCAGTGCTCGATGACCTCGAGGGTGTCGAGGTAGTCGGCCCGGCCGATGAGATCCTCGAGCTTGGTGAAGCCCATGGCCGCCATGAGCTCGCGCAGCTCTTCCGCAACGAAGAAGAAGTAGTTGATCACGTGCTCGGGCGTGCCCTTGAAGCGCTTGCGCAGCACGGGGTCCTGCGTCGCCACGCCGACGGGGCAGGTGTTGAGGTGGCACTTGCGCATCATGATGCAGCCGGCCGCGATGAGGGGCGCGGTGGAGAAGCCGAACTGATCGGCGCCGAGCAGGGCAGCGACGAGCACGTCACGCCCCGTGCGGATGCCGCCGTCGGCCTGAAGCACCACGCGTCCGCGCAGGTGGCTGAGCACCAGGGTCTGCTGGGTCTCGGCGAGCCCCGTCTCCCACGGACCGCCCGCGTGCTTGATCGAGGTGAGGGGCGCCGCGCCCGTGCCGCCATCGAAGCCCGAGATGGTGATGTGGTCGGCGCGCGCCTTGGCGACGCCCGTGGCCACGGTGCCGACGCCGACCTCGGAGACGAGCTTCACCGAGACGTCGGCCTCGGGGTTCACGTTCTTCAGGTCGAAGATGAGCTGGGCCAGATCCTCGATGGAGTAGATGTCGTGGTGCGGCGGCGGCGAGATGAGGCCGACGCCGGGGGTGGCGTAGCGGACCTTGGCGATCTTGGCATCGACCTTGTGGCCGGGCAGCTGGCCGCCCTCGCCGGGCTTGGCACCCTGCGAGACCTTGATCTGCATCATGTCGGAATTGACGAGATATTCCGTCGTGACGCCGAAGCGCCCGGACGCCACCTGCTTGATAGCCGAGCGGCGCGAGCGCCCGTCCGCCATCGGCTTGAAGCGCTCGACCTCCTCGCCGCCCTCACCCGAGTTCGAACGGCCGCCGAACGAGTTCACCGCGATGGCGAGCGTCTCGTGGGCCTCCTTCGAGATGGAGCCGTACGACATGGCGCCCGTGGCAAAGCGCTTGACGATGTCGGCCGCCGGCTCGACGGCGTCGATCTCGACGGGCGCGCGGCCGAGTTCGGCCGCCTGGCGGATCCGGAACAGGCCCCGGATGGTCTTGAGGTGGCTCTCCTGCTCGTTCACGAGGCGCGCGTATTCGCGGTAGCGCTCGGGCAGGCCGAGGCGCACGGCGTGCTGGAGGGTCGCCACGGAATCCGGCGTCCAGGTGTGGCTCTCGCCGCGCAGGCGATAGGCGTACTCGCCGCCGACATCGAGGGCCGTGCGGTAGACCGGCGCGTCGCCGAACGCGTCCGTGTGCCGGCGCGCCGTCTCCTCGGCGACCTCGGCCATGCCGATGCCCTCGATCGTGGTGGCCGTGCCGAAGAAGTCCCGCGCCACGAAGGCCGAGTTCAACCCGATGGCGTCGAAGATCTGCGCGCCGCAATAGGACTGATAGGTCGAGATGCCCATCTTGGACATGACCTTGAGCAGGCCCTTATCGATGGACTTGATGTAGCGGTAGACGATCTCGTCCGGCGTCAGGTCCGGCGGGAACTCGTCCTTCATGGCGATCAAGGTCTCGAAGGCGAGATACGGATTGATCGCCTCGGCGCCGTAGCCGGCCAGACATGCGAAGTGATGGACCTCGCGCGGCTCGCCCGACTCCACCACGAGGCCCACGGAGGTGCGCAGACCTTTGCGGATGAGGTAGTTGTGCACGGCGGCCGTGGCGAGGAGCGCCGGGATCGCGATGCGATCCGGGCCGACGCCGCGATCCGACAGGATGATGATGTTGTAGCCGCCGCGCACGGCGGCCTCGGCCCGGTCGCACAGGCGGTCGACGGCGCCCTCCATGGCGGCCGCTCCGGTCTCGGCCGGGAAGGTGATGTCGAGGGTGCGGGTGTCGAACCGGTCCTCGAAGTGGGAGATCGAGCGGATCTTCTCGAGATCGCCGTTGGTGAGGATCGGCTGACGCACCTCGAGGCGCTTCTTGCGCGAGGCCCCCTCCATGTCGAGGAGGTTCGGGCGCGGGCCGATGAACGAGACGAGGCTCATCACGGCCTCCTCGCGGATCGGATCGATGGGCGGGTTCGTGACCTGCGCGAAGTTCTGCTTGAAGTAGGAGTAGAGCGACTTCGGCTTGTCCGAGAGCGCCGAGAGCGGCGTGTCGGTGCCCATGGAGCCGACCGCCTCCTGACCCGTCACGGCCATGGGCGCCATGAGGAGCTTGAGGTCTTCCTGGCTGTAGCCGAAGGCCTGCTGACGATCGAGGAGCGACACGTCCGAGCGCGAGGCGCGCGGGATCACGGGCTTGAGGTCCTCGAGCACGATCTGGGTGTTCTTCACCCACTCGGCATAGGGGTGCGCGGCCGCGAGTTCGGTCTTGATCTCCTCGTCGGAGACGATGCGGCCTTTCTCCAGGTCGATGAGCAGCATCCGGCCGGGCTGAAGGCGCCAGGACTCGACGATCTTCTCGTCGGGGATCGGCAGCACGCCCATCTCGGAGGCGAGCACGACGAGGCCGTCATCGGTGACGAGGTAGCGGGCCGGGCGCAGGCCGTTGCGGTCCAGCGTCGCGCCGATCTGGCGCCCGTCGGTGAAGCACACGGCGGCCGGGCCGTCCCACGGCTCCATCAGGGCGGCGTGGTATTCGTAGAACGCGCGACGCTCCTCGTTCATGAGTGGATTGCCCGCCCAAGCCTCGGGAATGAGCATCATCATGGCGTGGGCGAGGGAGTAGCCGCCCTGCACGAGGAACTCGAGGGCGTTGTCGAAGCAGGCCGTGTCGGACTGGCCCTCGTACGAGATCGGCCACAGCTTCGAGATGTCGTTGCCGAACAGCTCGGAATCGACGCTGGCCTGACGCGCGGCCATCCAGTTCACGTTGCCGCGCAGGGTGTTGATCTCGCCGTTATGCGCGACCATCCGGTAGGGGTGCGACAGGCGCCAGGTCGGGAAGGTATTGGTGGCGAAGCGCTGGTGCACGAGGGCGAGGCCCGAGACGTAACGCTCGTCCTGCAGATCGCGGTAGTAGTCGCCGAGTTGCGTGACCAGCACCATGCCCTTGTAGACGATGGTCCGGGTCGACAGCGACACGGGATAGTACATGTCGGCGCGCGGGTCCTTGAGGCCGTAGACCTTGTTGGAGATCACCTTGCGGACGATGAAGAGCCGGCGCTCGAAGGCGTCCTCGTCGGCGATGGCGGCCGGGCGGCCGATGAACACCTGACGGTGGTGCGGCTCGGTTTCCTTGACCATGACGCCGAGGTCGCTCGGATCCACCGGCACGTCGCGCCAGCCCAGCAGCGGCAGGCCTTCCTCGGCCAGGGCCTTCTCGACGATCTCCTCGATGAGCCGGCGGGCCTCGGCGTCCTTCGGCAGGAAGAACTGTCCGACGCCGTAATGGCCGGGCTCCGGCAGGGCGATGCCGAGACCCTCGCACTCGGCCTTGAAGAAGGCGTGGGGGATCTGGGTGAGGATGCCACAGCCATCGCCCATCTTGGGATCGGCCCCGACGGCGCCGCGATGGTCGAGGTTCTTCAGGATCTGAAGCCCCTGGGCGACGATGGCGTGGGTGCGCCGGTCATGCATGTCGGCGACGAAGCCGACACCGCAGGCGTCGCCTTCACGAGCCGGGTCGTACAGGCCCTGGGCCTTCGGCAGGGCACGGTCACGCACGATCAGCGGCGCGCCACCGTCGCGCGTCGCGGGAACCGACGCCTGAAGCGCCCCGAATTCAGCAGATGCGACCACGCTCACCATCCCTCGCCTCCGACGTGCTCGCTCGCGAGCATGTTTCGTGCCCAAACGCCATGGGGCGCCCGGGTGCATCATTCGCCAGCGTCGGCTCTCGGCGGGACTTTGTCTCAAGGGGACTTCGGTGAGGAAGCGCCCGTGACCCGCGGGCGCGACGCCGGCTTGATCTCAAGCCGTGCGGGCCCAAATCACCCAGTGGGTGATCGTCTTGGAATCTCGTTTGTTCGCCGGAAACGTCACCCGCGGAGATCCTTGGCCATCCGGGAAGCCACCGCCCCGGAAATGGGACAGCCTTGCTGTCCTAACGATGGAAAGTGACAGATTTTAAACGGTCCAGCAAGGGGCGTACCGCTGCTGGTCACTTCTTTTCCGCGCGCGCGGACATTTCCGCGGACGGTCCGTTGCCGCAGGGGGATCACTCCATGGCCCGACACGGCATCCCGCGGACAGAGTCCCGCCTGGAACGGCCCGTAATCCCGCCCCAATCCCGCAGTTAACAGAGCGTTGCCGGGCACAAGCGGCATGCGGGGGCGAGGCCATGGCGGAGCCCCACCGGAGGACCCGCGCCAACAGCGGGCCTCCGGATCGAGATATCTGGAACGAGGTGCCATTGGAACGGGGTACCATGCGAGGTTTTGTGAACGCGCGCGGCGGCAACCGACGCGGAAAACCCCAGCTTGCCTCCCTGGCGGGTGGTCTTGTCCTGTCCGTCATCGGGTCGGGATTCGCAGCGGCACAGGGGTTTGACGACCGTGACATGCCGATGCCACCGCGCGTCGTGGTATGGCGCCTGAACGATCGCGGCTTCACCGCCGTATCCCGTCCCCTCTTCGATGGCCGCGCCTACGTGGTCGAAGCCGACGATCCCTACGGCGAACGAGTCAGGGTGTTCGTCGATGCACACGACGGCGCCATCCTGCGCCGTCAGCGCCTCGCCTTCGCTGCGCCACCGCCGCCCATGCGGGCCGCGCGTCCAGCCCCCGGCTACGGCTGGACCGAGGAGGAAGCGGTTCCCCGTCGTCCGATCCGCGAGGCCGAACGGATTGTGCCGCCGGGCGATCGGTTCGATCCGTCGCCGCGCCGTGCGCCCCTCGACGTCGCACCATCCGCCCGGACCGACCTTCCCGATCGCAATCCGATGGGGCTCAATCCCGACGCCAGGGGACGCACCGAAGCATCCACGAAGGCGGCACGGCTGAATTCCGCGCCGAAGCCGGTCGTTCCGAAGACTATCCCGGCAGCGCCCAAACTGTCCGAAACACCGCCCGCGCGGCCGACTCCGGAACCGGCGCCGGCCACCGCTGCTCTCGAAGCCCCGAAACCCGTGACCCCGGCCACGAACGCCACCGCGGCGACTCCGGCCGCCGTGCAGCCACCGGAGACAAAGGCAGCCAAGGATTGGAAAGACCCGCCGGCCGATCAGAAGAAGCCGGTTCGGGTCATCGGCGGCGCCACCCTGGTCCCAGGTGCCACGGAGCCCGCCAAGGACTGATCCGGCGACGGCCTCCGCCGAGGGGAGAGGCTCGATCAGCCAGCGTCGCTCGCACCGGCACCCTGGAGTGCGGGATCGCGGGTGGCGGCCCGCACCGGGCTCTCAGCCTGCGGCGGCCCGCTGATCGCCTTCAGCGCCAGGGGATCGAGACCGCTCTCCTCCCGAGGCCCGAAAGTCTCAAGGGCGTGGCGCATCTTCGGCGTCCAGAATGCGACGATGTGCTTGTGAATGCCGGCCACGGCCTCGTCGTCCGGGTAGGAGCGAAAGAACGTGGCGATCTGGTTCGCCATGCGAACGAGCTTCTGGTCGGAAGTCAGGGCGCTCATGGGAAGGCTCGCGTGAATGCGGTCAGGGGCTGGGGGCGAGGATGAGGCGCTCACGGCCAGTGAAGACCGTGAGGGTATCGGAGCGGGCGATGGCGCAGAGGGTCATGCCGTGCCGCCGCGCCCGGTCGATGGCGAGGGACGTCGGCGCCGAGATCGCCACCACGAAGGAGGCGCCGAGGCTCGCGGCCTTCTCGACCATCTCGAACGAGCACCGGCTCGTGATGACGACGAAGCCGGTGGCTGGATCGACTCCCTCGCGCATCAGGGCGCCGATGAGCTTATCGAGACCGTTGTGGCGCCCGACATCCTCCCGCACGGCCACCAGGTTACCGTCGAGGTCGGCCCAGGCGGCGGCGTGGACCGCGCGGGTCCGCCGATTGAGCACCTGGGTATCGCCGAGGGCCGTGAGAGCCCGCTCCACGGCGGCGATCCCGACGACGACGGGGGCGCCCACCTTGGTCTCCGCCATCGGCAGGGCGCCGAGATCGTCGATGCCACAGACACCGCACCCCGTCCGTCCCGAGATGGCCCGCTTCCGGGCGAGGTGCTCGCGCAACCGTCCCGGCGCGAGATCGACGAGGAGGCGCAGCCCGCCTTCGCCGTCCTCGATGGTGACACCCCGGATCTCCTCTGCGGTGGCGATGATGCCCTCCGTGAGACTGAACCCGTAAGCGAAGTCCACGAGGTCGGCCGGGGTGGTCATCATCACCGCGTACGGCACATTGCCGTAGACGAGGTTGACCGGCATCTCGACGGCGAGGTCGCGCTCGTCCGGCCGGGCCACGGCCTCGTCGTAAGCGACGACGAGGGTCGGAACGCGTCGGGCCGTTTCGGCCGACGCGCTCCGGTTTTCAGGGCCTGAGTTATTCGGCAGCATTCAACTGGGTCGCGATCCGGGTGAGGGAGAAGTCCTCCTCGAAGAACTTCGCCTGCCAGTCGGAGGGCCGGTTGGTACGCCGGACCTGCACCGCCGTCACCTTGTATTCGGGGCAGTTGGTGGCCCAGTCCGAATAGTCGGTGGTGATGACGTTGGCACCGGTCTTGGCGTGGTGGAAGGTGGTGTAGACCACGCCGGGCTGCATGCGCTCGGACACCACGGCCTTCAAGGCGATGTCGCCGGACCGGCTCTCCAGGGCCACGAGATCGCCGTTGACGATGCCGCGCACCTCGGCGTCGAACGGATGGATTTCCAGCACGTCCTCCTCGTGCCAGCGGGAGTTCTCCGTACGGCGGGTCTGCGCGCCGACATTGTACTGTGACAGGATGCGGCCGGTGGTGAGGATGAGCGGGAAGCGCGGCCCCGTGCGCTCCTCCGTCGGCACGTATTCGGTGATCATGAACTTGCCGAGACCCCGAACGAACCGGTCGACGTGCATCATCGGGGTGCCGCGCGGCGCCGCGTCGTTGCACGGCCACTGGATCGAGCCGAGTTCGTCGATCTTGGCAAAGCTCACGCCCTTGAAGCTCGGGGTCAGCGCCGCGATCTCGTCCATGATCTCGGACGGGTGGCTGTAGTTCATCGGGTAGCCCAGCGCGTTGGAGAGCAGCATCGTGCCCTCCCAGTCGCCGACGCCGGAGATCGGCGGCATGACCTTGCGCACGCGAGAAATGCGGCGCTCGGCATTGGTGAAGGTGCCGTCCTTCTCGAGGAACGACGCGCCCGGCAGGAAGACGTGGGCGTACTTCGCCGTCTCGTTCAGGAAGATGTCCTGGATGACGATGCATTCCATGGCCATCAGGCCGGCGGTGACGTGGTGCGTGTCGGGGTCGGACTGGGCGATGTCCTCGCCCTGGATGTACATGCCCTTGAAGGCGCCATCGACGGCTTCATCGAGCATGTTGGTGATGCGCAGGCCCGGATCCTTGTCGAGGGAGACACCCCAGAGGGACTCGAACGTCTCGCGGGTGGCATCGTCCGAGACGTGACGATAGCCCGGCAACTCGTGCGGGAACGAGCCCATGTCGCACGAGCCCTGGACGTTGTTCTGGCCGCGCAGGGGGTTCACGCCGGCGCCCAGCATGCCGATGTTGCCCGTGGCCATGGCGATGTTGGCCATGCCCATTACCATGGTCGAGCCCTGGCTGTGCTCGGTGACGCCGAGACCATAGTAGATGCCGGCGGCTCCGCCCGTGGCGTAGAGGCGGGCGGCGGCCCGGAGCTCGGCCGGATCGACGCCGGTGAACTGCTCCTGGGCTTCGGGCGAATGGCGCTCGTCGGCCACGAAACGGGCCCAGGCCTCGAAGTCGGCGAGATCGCAGCGCTCGCGGACATAGGCCTCGTCGATCAGCCCCTCGGTGACGATGACGTGTGCCATCGCGTTGATGAAGGCGACGTTGGAACCGGGCTTCAGGGGCAGGTGGTAGTCGGCCTTGATGTGGGGCGACTTCACGAGGTCGATCTTGCGCGGATCGGCGACGATGAGCTTGGCGCCCTCGCGCAGGCGCTTCTTCATCCGCGAACCGAAGACGGGGTGACCGTCCGTCGGGTTGGCGCCGATGACGAGGATCACGTCGGAATGGGCCACGGACGCGAAGTCCTGGGTCCCGGCCGAGGTGCCGAGCGTCGACATCAGGCCGTAGCCCGTCGGAGAGTGGCAGACTCGGGCGCAGGTATCGACGTTGTTGTTGCCGAAGGCAGCGCGCACGAGCTTCTGAACGAGGTAGGCTTCCTCGTTGGTGCAGCGCGACGAGGTGATGCCGCCGACGGAATCCTTGCCGTACTTCGCCTGGATGCGCTTGAACTCGGACGCCGCGCGCTCGATGGCGACCTCCCACGACACTTCCTGCCAGGGGTCCGTGATCTTGTCGCGGATCATCGGCTTGGTGATGCGGTCCTTGTGCGTGGCGTAGCCGTAGGCGAAGCGACCCTTGACGCAGCTATGGCCCTCGTTGGCCTTGCCGCCCTTGTAGGGCACCATCCGCACGACGCGATTGCCCTGCATCTCGGCCTTGAACGAGCAGCCGACGCCGCAATACGCGCAGGTGGTGATCTCGGAATGCTCGGGCTGGCCGTGCTCGATGATCGACTTCTCCTGGAGCGTCGCCGTCGGGCAGGCCTGGACGCAGGCGCCGCAGGACACGCACTCGGATTCCATGAAGTTCGTCGGGCCGGCGGCGACGCGGCTATCGAAGCCACGGCCTTCGATGGTGAGCGCGAAGGTGCCCTGCACCTCCTCGCACGCGCGAACGCAGCGGTTGCAGACGATGCACTTCGACGGGTCGTAGGTGAAGTACGGGTTCGAGGTGTCCTTCGGCAGGTACTGCTCGGACGTTGGCTTGACGTGGTTGGCGCCGTCATAGCCGTAGCGCACGTCGCGCAGGCCAACGGCACCGGCCATGTCCTGCAGCTCGCAATCGCCGTTGGCGGCGCAGGTCAGACAATCGAGGGGGTGATCGGAGATGTAGAGCTCCATCACGCCCTTGCGGAGCTTGGCGAGCTTGTCCGTCTGGGTCGAGACCACCATGCCGTTCTCGGCCGGCGTGGTGCAGGAGGCCGGCGTGCCGCGACGGCCCTCGATCTCCACGAGGCAGAGGCGGCAGGAGCCGAAGGCTTCCAGTGAATCCGTCGCACACAGCTTCGGGATCTGCGTGCCTGCGTGCATGGCGGCGGCCATCACGGAGGTCCCGGCTGGAACCGTGACGCTCATGCCGTCGATGGTGAGCGTGACGGTCTGTTCGGACACCCGGATCGGGGTGCCGTAGTCGATCTCTTTGATGAGGGCCATGGGTCGCGCCTCCTTACTCGGCGGCGACGGACATCTGTCCGCCACGCGAGAAATCCTCGGGAAAATGGGTGATCGCGCTCATGACGGGCATCGGTGTGAGCCCGCCCATGGCGCAGAGCGAACCGTCGGTCATGACGTCGCAAAGGTCGGAGATCACCGCGAGATTGCGCTCGGCGTCCTGGCCGGCGATGACCTTGTCCATGGTCTCGACGCCGCGCGTGGCGCCGATGCGGCAGGGCGTGCACTTGCCGCAGGATTCCACCGCGCAGAACTCGAACGCGAAGCGGGCTTGCTTGGCCATGTCCACGGTGTCGTCGAACACCACGATGCCGCCATGGCCGACGAGGCCTTTCTTCGCGGCCATCGCCTCGTAATCCAACGGGGTGTCGAGGAGATGGTCGGGGAAGTAGGCGCCCAGCGGCCCGCCGACCTGGACCGCGCGCACCGGCCGTCCACTCTGCGTACCGCCGCCGAAATCCTCGATGATCTCGCGCAGCGTAATACCGAAGGCATACTCGATGAGGCCGCCGTGCTTGATGTTGCCGGCGAGTTGGATCGCCAGGGTGCCCAGCGACCGCCCCATGCCGTACTCGGCGTAGGCCTTCGCGCCGTGTTCCAGGATGTAGGGCACGGCCGTGAAGGTCATCACGTTGTTGACCAGGGTCGGCTGGCCGAGGAAGCCCTTCAGGGCCGGGATCGGCGGCTTGGCCCGCACGATGCCGCGGCGGCCTTCGAGGCTCTCCAGCAGCGAGGTCTCCTCGCCGCAGATATAGGCGCCGGCGCCGAGCCGGACTTCGAGGTGAAAGGCCTTTCCGGAGTTCATGACGTTGTCGCCAAGAACACCAGCCGCGATGCCGTTGGCGATGGCCTCCTTGAGGGTGGCGAAAGCCTGCGGATATTCTGAGCGCAGGTAAATGTAACCGCGCGTCGCGCCGGTGGCGATGCCCGCGATGGTCATGCCCTCGATGAGGTTGAAGGGATCACCCTCCATCATCATCCGGTCGGCGAAGGTGCCGGAATCGCCCTCGTCGGCGTTGCAGACCACGTATTTCTGCGGCGACGCGGCGAGCATCACCGTGTTCCACTTGATGCCCGCCGGGAAGCCGGCGCCGCCGCGCCCGCGCAGGCCAGACTCCCGCACCTCGGCGACGATGCCGGCGGCATCGAGCTTCAGCGCGGCCTCGAGGCCCCGGTAGCCACCGTGAGCGCGATAGTCTTCGACCGAAACCGGATCGACGACGCCACAACGCTGGAACGTCAGCCGGTGCTGGCGGGCAAGATAGGGAATTTTCTCAGGGTCGCCGAGGCGCAGGGCGTGCGCACCGCCATTCACCAGACCGGCGTCAAGCAACGCATCGACGTCGCTGGACGTGACGGGCCCGTAGGCGACGCGCCCCTCCGGCGTGCCGACCTCGACCATCGGTTCCAGCCACAGCAGACCACGCGACCCGGTGCGCACGATGGTGACGTCGAGACCCCGGCGCTCGGCTCCGGCGAACAAGGCGCGGGCGACGCGATTGGCGCCGAGGCCCAGGGCGACGGCATCGCGGGGAACGTAGAGGGTGATGCTCATGACTTCACCTCGGCGAGGGCCGCTTCCAGGGAGTCGGCGGTGAGCCGGGCCAGGGGCTCGTCGTCGACGAGGGCCCCCGGACCGTTGGCGCACAGACCGAGGCAATAGACCGGCTCGACGGTGACCTGCCCGTCCGGAGTGGTGCCGTGCCAGTCGATCCCGAGGCGGGCGAGGATATCGGCGTGGAGCCGGTCGGATCCCATGGCCTGGCAGGCCTCGGCGCGGCACAGCTTCACCTGATGCCGGCCCGACGGTGCGCGGCGGAAGTCGTGGTAGAAGGTGATGCAGCCGTGCACTTCGGCCCGCGAGAGGTTCAACGCGTCGGCGATGAGCGGCACGGCCCCTTCGTCGACGTACCCGAAGGTCTCCTGCAGGGCGTGCAGGATCGGGAGCGTCGCACCTTCGAGATGGAGATGTTCGGCGATGATCCCAGCGGCGCGGGGCTCGCTCCAGGGCTCGTTCGGCAGCATTGTTCCACCCGGATTGGTCTTGTTCTCGTTCCAAGGTGGTATATCGCCGACCGTGAATCAATCGCGCCTTTCCGTTGGTCGACAACGAATTTTTGTCAATCTAGTATTGTGCGACGCAAAAATCGATAGCGACCACCCCTCACAGGGAAGCAATATCCTGCGCGATTCCGGCCGCCGTGGCCCGCGCTTCGACCATGAGGGCGGCACAGAGGGGCGTCATCGGCTCGCGCTCAGGCACGACGAGGCCGATGAGATGGCTGACGTCGGGCTCCACGATCGGCACGGCGCGGATCCGCTCGTTGAGGCGGAAGCTGTCGGCGAGCACGGCCGGCATGATGCTCGCCCATTTGGCCGTGCGGACATGGGTCAACAGCACGATCATCGAGTTCGATTCGAGCAGCGGGGCCGATACCCGTCCGACATTCGTGAGGTGCCGGTCGATGATCCGGCGGTTCTGCATGTCGGGCGTGAGGAGGCACAGGGGAATGCGCGTGACCTCCTCCCAGGTGACCGAGTCACGGGCACCGAACACGCCGTCGACGGCCGTGAGTAGCCGGTAGCGTTCCCGGTAGAGCGGCACGGTCGTGAGACGCCCGAGCGGCTCGTTCTCCAGGTAGGTAATGCCGGCATCGATCTCGAGATCGGCGATGAGACGGCCGATCTCTCCCGAGGTGGTGGAGTGAACAGAGAAGCGTACCTCAGGATGACGCATGCGGAACGGCGTGGTCAGGGCCGCGACGACGGGCGTGGCCGTCGGGATCGCGGCAAGGCGCAGGGTGCCGGACAGGCCGCGGCGCAGGCTCGCCACCTCCTCACGCATGGCGCGGGCGTCACCGACGATCCGCCGCGCCCATTCGAGGACCCGCTCACCTTCGGGCGTGAAGCCCTGGAAGCGCGAGCCCCGCTGGACCAGCATGACCCCGAGGCGCTCCTCGAGCTGCTTCACGCCGGCCGACAGCGTCTGCTGGGACACGTTGCAGACCTGCGCCGCCCGGCCGAAATGGCGTTCGCGGGCTAGGGCGAGGATGAATTCGAGGCGTTCGATCACGGCGCGGTTCGGACCTTCCTCACGACCGTGGCGAGATGCAGCGACCCTCGTGCCCACTCCAGAAATCGCGTCGTGGGTCCCTGTATAACACGGGGGTGTCGCGCCGATGCGACGCTGTTGCGGTTGCATGACCACGGTCCATGTGGTCTGTCACGGCGATCGGCATCCAGGGTGGGAAACTCCGTGGCGTGCCGCAACACCCGCAGAACGCACTTGCGCTTTCGTCCAAATATCGCAAGAGGCGCGGGGACAATCGATCACGTCAAGGGGAGCCGAGAGAGGCAGATGCGGACGACGCAAGCGCAACACCGGTTAACATGGGGGCTTGCCGCGCTTGGCGCCGTCCTCGTTTCGTCGTCCTCCGCCCTGGCGGCAGGCATCGGGCAACCCGAGCCCTGGCAGATGGGCCGTCAGGTTCCCGTCACCGAGAACGCGCGGGATATCCTCTCGTTCGAACACGGCATGCACTGGCTGTCGTTCGGCATCTCGCTCTTCGTGCTCGGGCTGCTGCTCTACTGCATCTACCGCTTCAGCGAGAAGGCGAACCCGACGCCCTCGAAGACCACCCACAACACCCTCATCGAGGTGGCGTGGACCATCGTTCCGGTGCTCATCCTCGTCGCCGTCGCGATTCCCTCGTTCCGCCTGCTGCGTACCCAGCTCTCGGACCCGAAGGCCGACGTGCTCGTGAAGGTGATCGGCCACGCCTGGTACTGGTCCTACGAGTATCCGGCTGTCGAGCAGGGCGGCGGCTTCACGTTCGACGCCAACCTCGATGAGGACAAGCAGCCGAAGCTCCTCGGTACGGACAACGACATGGTCGTGCCCGTGAACAAGATCGTGAAGATCCAGGTCACGGCTGCCGACGTGATGCACTCCTGGGCGATGCCGTCCTTCGGCTTCAAGATCGACGCTGTACCGGGCCGCCTGAACCAGTTCTGGTTCAAGGCCGACCGCGAGGGCACCTACCACGGCCAGTGCTCCGAACTCTGCGGCGCCCGCCACGCCTACATGCCGATCACCGTCCAGGTCGTGAGCGAAGAGGCGTATGCCAAGTGGCTCGCCGAGGGGAAGACGAAGTTCGCCCGGATCGACAACGACACTGCGAAATTCGCTGCGGCCCGCTGACGGGCCCCGCCGGACCGGAACCCGGTCCGGCCTCACGTCACGAGATTCATGAGAAACCTGGACTGAGGTCTATCCATGGCTAACGCCACAGCACATTCGGGGCTCCACGACGCCCACGATCACAAGCCACCCTTCTTCTCCCGCTGGTTCCTCTCGACCAACCACAAGGACATCGGCACCCTCTACCTGCTGTTCGCCTTCTGCGCGGGCATCATCGGCGCGTTCCTCTCCTTCGGCATCCGCATGGAGATGGAGGAGCCCGGCCTGCAGTACTTCTCGAGCCCGGGCACCTACAACGTGTTCGTGACCGGCCACGGCCTCATCATGGTGTTCTTCATGGTGATGCCCGCCCTCATCGGCGGCTTCGGCAACTGGTTCGTGCCCCTCATGATCGGCGCGCCCGACATGGCGTTCCCGCGCATGAACAACATCTCGTTCTGGCTGACGGTCGCGGGCTTCTTCAGCCTCGTCTGCTCGCTGTTCGTCGAGGGCGCTCCGGGCGCCAGCGGCGCCGGCACCGGCTGGACCGTCTATCCGCCGCTCTCGACCTCCGGCCATCCCGGCCCGGCCGTCGACTTCGCGATCTTCGCCCTCCACCTCTCGGGAGCTGGCTCGATCCTCGGCGCCATCAACTTCATCACCACGATCCTGAACATGCGCGCGCCGGGCATGACCCTGCACAAGATGCCGCTGTTCGCCTGGTCGATGCTGGTGACGGCCTTCCTGCTGCTCCTGTCGCTCCCGGTTCTCGCCGGCGCGATCACGATGCTGCTCACCGACCGCAACTTCGGAACGACCTTCTTCGATCCGGCCGGCGGCGGCGATCCGGTGCTCTATCAGCATCTGTTCTGGTTCTTCGGTCACCCCGAAGTGTACATCATGATCCTGCCGGCCTTCGGCATCGTCAGCCACATCATCTCGACCTTCTCGCGCAAGCCCGTGTTCGGCTACCTCGCCATGGCCTACGCCATGGTCGCCATCGGCGTCGTCGGCTTCGTCGTGTGGGCCCACCACATGTACACCGTCGGTCTGTCGCTCCAGACGCAGTCCTACTTCGTGTTCGCCACCATGGTGATCGCGGTGCCCACCGGCGTGAAGATCTTCTCGTGGATCGCGACCATGTGGGGCGGCTCGATCCGCTTCACCGCCGCCATGCACTGGGCCGTCGGCTTCATCTTCCTGTTCACCGTCGGCGGCGTGACCGGCGTGGTGCTGGCGAACTCGGCCGTGGATAAGTACCTGCACGACACTTACTACGTCGTCGCGCACTTCCACTACGTGCTCTCGCTTGGCGCCGTGTTCATCATCTTCGCCGGTATCTACTACTGGTTTCCGAAGATGACCGGCCACATCATCCCCGAATGGGCTGGCAAGCTGCACTTCTGGTTGGCCTTCATCGGCGCGAACGTCCTGTTCTTCCCGATGCATTTCCTCGGCCTCGCCGGCATGCCGCGTCGCTACGCCGACTATCCGGAGGCCTTCGCGGGCTGGCACAAGGTCTCCACCTGGGGTGGGCACATCTTCGCGCTGGGCATGGTGGTGTTCTTCATCGGCGTGGTGCTGGCGTTCCGCTCCAGCAAGCGGGCCGCCGCCAACCCGTGGGGCGAGGGTGCGACCACCCTCGAGTGGACCCTGTCCTCGCCTCCGCCCTTCCACCAGTTCGAGACGCTGCCCCGCATCGTCGACGAGCCGGGCCACCACTGAGAGAAGCGATCAGCTTCACGGATTGCGAGGACCGCGCGAGCGGTCCTCGCTTTTTCCCGGATGCCCGGCCGCGCACCACGCGACGGACATCCCGAAAAGGGCGGCGCCAAAACGACATCGTTCGATGTCGGCGCGATCCGAAGCCCTGCAGGACAACCGCAATCGGGACCCCATGACGAGCCTGTCGAACAGCCTATCCGCTGGCGCCGAGCCGCACCCGGCCACCATGGTCGTCGGCGGCGAAGTCTCCGACTTCTTCGCCCTCCTGAAGCCGCGCGTGATGGTGCTGGTGATCTTCACCGCCCTGGTCGGCATGGCCGTCTCCAACGTCCACATTCAACCCGTCGTCGGAACGATCTCGCTCCTCATGATCGCCGTCGGCGCCGGTGCGTCCGGCTGCCTCAACATGTGGTGGGATGCCGACATCGATGCGGTGATGACCCGGACAGCGAAGCGCCCGATTCCGGACGGCCGCATCCAGCCGGGTGAGGCTCTGGCCTTCGGCATCGTCCTCTCCGTCGGCTCCGTCCTCGTCCTCGGCCTCGCCTCCAATTGGCTCGCCGCCGGGCTCCTCGCCTTCACCATCGTGTTCTACGCGGTATTCTATTCCATGTGGCTGAAGCGGGCGACGCCGCAGAACATCGTCATCGGCGGTGCCGCCGGCGCCCTTCCTCCGGTCATCGGCCAGGCTGTCGTCACCGGCTCGGTGGGCATCGAGTCCCTCGTCCTGTTCCTCATCATCTTCATCTGGACGCCGCCCCATTTCTGGGCGCTCGCCCTGATCAAGTCCGGTGAGTACGCCAAGGCCGGCATTCCGATGATGCCGAACGTCGCCGGGCCGCAATCGACCCGCCGGCAGATCATCTACTATTCCCTCGTGTTGTTCCCCATCGGCCTCGCCCCGGTGTTCCTCGGGTTCGGTGGCTTGCTCTACGGGCTGACGGCCCTGCTCGGCGGCCTCGGCATGCTCGCCTTTAGCGTCCACGTCTTCCGCAACCGTGAGGGCGAGGCTGAGCGCAAGGCGGCGCTCGGGATGTTCGGCTTCTCGATCCTGTACCTCTTCCTCCTGTTCTCGGCGCTGCTCGCCGAGCACAGCCTCGGTCTGTTCCGCGCGGTGATCGCATGACCGGTCCTCGGCCGCGTCCGCTGACACCCGAGGAGGCCCAGCGCCGGCGCAAGCGGTCCCTCGCCATCGCGGCCGTCCTGTTCACCCTCGTGGCGATCTTCTACGTGCTCACCATCGCGAAGCTCGGACCTCAGGTCCTCAATCGCCCGCTGTGAAACGCGGCGAGGGAGACAGAATGACGGATCGCAACAGGGCTACGCGCAAAGCCGGTATCACGGCCTTCGCCTGCGCCGGCATCGCGTTCGGGATGATCGGTCTCGCCTTCGCGTCGGTGCCGCTCTACAACATGTTCTGCAAGGCGACGGGCTTCGATGGCACGCCACGCCAGGGTGCGGCACCCGTGGCGGCCGCGACGGACGACAGCATGCTCGTCCGCTTCGACACCAACGTCGCCGCCGGCCTCCCCTGGCGCTTCCAGGCCGAATCACCGCAGGTTTCGGTGAATCTCGGTGAGACGAAAACGGTGTTCTTCCGGGTGACGAACACCGGCCCGGCGCCCTCCACCGGCATCGCGACCTTCAACGTCCAGCCGGGCCTGATGGGGGGGTTCTTCGTCAAGATCGAGTGCTTCTGCTTCAACGAGCAGACGCTACAACCGGGCGAGACCATGGATTTCCCGGTGGTGTTCTACGTCGATCCCGCCATGCGGCAGGACTCGAACACCGCGCATCTCACCGAGATGACCCTGTCCTACACCTACTTCGCGTCGAAGAACGGGCAGCCCACGGCTGCGCTTGCGACAACGGGTGGCACGGACAAGAAGTCGAATTTTTGACGCCTCAACGCTGTTTTCATCGGCTCAAGCGTGACAAGAGAACGCCGGGCCGATTAAGGGTTTGAGCGTAGAGACCGGGTAGCCGGTCCGATCGGAACAATGAAAGAGCCCGAAGCCGGATCACGGTCGGGGCCTGGGGTTAGGAGAGACGTTAGATGGCCGAGGCGCACGCCAAGAACCACGATTTCCACATTCTCGCCCCGAGTCCGTGGCCCCTCATCGGCGCCTTCTCCGGCTTCCTCATGGCGTTCGGCGCCGTGTTCTGGATGAAGAGCCTCACCATCGGCACCCTCGCGCCCGGCGCCTACATCTTTGGTGCGGGCACCATCGGCGTCCTCTACACCATGTACGCCTGGTGGAAGGACGTGGTCCACGAGGCCAACACCGGCGACCATACCCGGGTGGTGCAGCTCCATCACCGCTACGGCATGATCATGTTCATCGCCTCCGAGGTGATGTTCTTCGCCGCCTGGTTCTGGGCCTATTTCGAGGCGGCCCTCTACACCGCCGATCCGATTCAGGCGACCCGTGTTGATTTCACCGGTGGGACCTGGCCGCCCAAGGGCATCGAGGCGTTCGATCCCTGGCACCTGCCGCTGCTCAACACCCTCATCCTGCTCACCTCGGGCACGACCATCACCTGGGCGCACCACGCTCTCCTGAACGATGACCGCAAGGGCCTGAAGTACGGCCTCTGGCTGACGATCATCCTCGGCATCCTGTTCTCGGCCTGCCAGGCCTACGAGTATGCCCACGCCCATTTCGGTTTCTCGGGCAGCATCTATTCGTCGACCTTCTTCATGGCGACGGGCTTCCACGGCTTCCACGTCATCATCGGAACCATCTTCCTCGCGATCTGCCTCTACCGCGCTTATCTCGGCCAGTTCACGGTGCGTCAGCACCTCGGGTTCGAGTTCGCCGCCTGGTACTGGCACTTCGTCGACGTGGTGTGGCTGTTCCTGTTCGCGTCGATCTACGTCTGGGGTTCGGGCATCGGCCACGCGGCCCACTGACCGGTCGCAGGCCATCACTGCATGAGAGCCATGAAAGGGCGGCGCGAGCCGCCCTTTCGCGTGCGTGAGACGATCCCAGCCCCCATATCCCTATCGAGCCATGCGGATCAGGGCTCGAGGAGTACTCATCTTGGACGCAACGCGGCCACTTCCCTCGCCCCTCTCCACCGGCCTGCGCGGCCGGTGCCCTCGCTGCGGCGAGGGGCACATGTTCAACGGCTTCCTCACCTTCGCGCCGTCCTGCGACGCCTGCGACCTCGATTATTCCGGGTTCAATTCCGGTGACGGCCCGGCTTTCTTCGTGATGTCCATCGTCGGCACCCTCGTGGTCGGCCTCGCCCTGTGGCTGGAGATCACCTACGAGCCGCCGATCTGGGTCCATGCCCTGGTCGCCGGCACCTTGGCCATCGGATTGAGCCTCGCCATCATCCGGCCGCTCAAAGGCGTGCTCGCCGCCCTGCAATTTGCCAACAAGGCCGAGCAGGGGCGCTTCCGCTAGTGCCCGCTGTCCGGCCCGGTGCCGTGCGCGCCCTCGTCGCGCCCGGTCTCGTCTCCCTCGTGTGCCTCGCGATCCTGCTCGGCCTCGGCGTGTGGCAGCTCGACCGCAAGGGACAGAAGGAGGCCCTCATCGGGCGCATTCTCGCCAGGTCGCAGGTCGATCCCCCGGGAGAGCTGCCACCTGCAACTGCCTGGAACCCCGAGACCGACGAGTTCCGCCGGGTGCGCATCACCGGCACCCTGCTTAACGACCGCGAGACCCTCGTGCACGGCCTCGCGGCCGGTGCCACGCCCGGCCGGGCCCTGCAAGGCTACTACGTTCTGACGCCATTCCGGCTCCGGCAGGGCGGAACGGTGCTGGTCAATCGCGGCTTCGTCCCGACAGAGCTGAAGGCTCCTGCAAGCCGCGCCTCAGGACAGGTTTCGGGCGAAACCACGATTACCGGCATCCTCCGGGGTTCGGAACCACGCACGATGTTCGTGCCGGCACCGGATGCGTCTCGCAATGAATGGTTCAACCGTGACATCGCGGGCATTAGCGCGGCCATCGGCCTATCCGATCCCCTCCCCTACCTCGTCGAGGCCGATGCCAGCCCTAATCCCGGGGGCTGGCCGAAGGGGGG
>Ga0182232_1000019_pt1 | contig 69184 bp, 66 predicted proteins | sample G6R1MG_30_FD_155484 | JGI IMG/M metagenome (GOLD analysis project Ga0182232, IMG submission 155484) | Phyllosphere microbial comminities from miscanthus, Michigan, USA - G6R3_NF_07NOV2016_LD2 MG | ecosystem: Host-associated > Plants > Phyllosphere > Phylloplane/Leaf | place: USA: Michigan... | reverse complement strand
TCGAAGCCTTGGGACTCCGCCTCGGCATCTCGAAGGAGCGCGTCCGCCAGATCGAGAACCGCGCCTTGGAAAAGCTGCGGCGCGCCCTGGCCGAGCGTTTCCCGCAAACGGCTGGCAACGTCTACGCCTAACGGATGGGTGCGGCGAACGTCACAGACCCAAGTTTGGGTGGCGGTGTGGCATAATTAGAACATAAGAGCACTTCCTCTCCTGATGGGCATCGCGTTAACGTCATCGCCAGATGGGTGGCAGACGCGATGGCTAGGTTTGCAACGATCACTTGGAGATCGATCACGGTGCTGCCGCTGCTCATCGGCGCATCCGCCGGGGTCGTGATTCTGTTCGCCCTGAGCCAGCGATTCTCTCTACATCTCAGCGCCGGTCTTCTTCTGAGCGTCCTCGCGGTGGTGGAGGTCGGATATCTCGCCATCCTGATCGTTGTGAACCGGAACGGTCGTACGCTGCCGCGTCGGTCCAGATCCCTGCGGTGAGGAGCACGAGCGCGGATCGATCCGGCTCGTCCCATCATCGTCCTGGCGCCGAGACGTGGCCCGAGGCGAAGCCGGAGACATGCGAAGGACACGGGGTCTGGCGCGTTGAATTGACCCTCGACGACGGGCGCCGCGCGCGCTGCCTCGCGGTCCTCAACGCCAGCGAGCGCATCCGGGCCGAGCGGTTCCTGAGACGTGAGGATCGCGACCGCTTCCTCGCCAGTCATGCCGCCCTGCGCGTCGTCCTCGGCGCCGCCCTGGGTATTGAACCTGCTGCCGTTGCCTTCGCAGTCTCGCCGACGGGTCGACCGAGCTTGGTCGGACAGCATGCTGGACGCCTCGACTTCAACCTCTCGCATTCCGGCACGCACGCCCTCGTGGCCCTCTCCACCACGGCGCGGATCGGCGTCGATATCGAGGTCCACCGGCCGATTCCCGACCTCCTCAGGATCGCACGCGCTCATTTCCATCCCCGCGAAATCGCCGCCCTCGAAGAAGCCGGGCCGGACCGGGAAGCGGCATTCTTCGCGGCCTGGACGGCGAAGGAGGCCTTCGTGAAGGCCATCGGCGTAGGCCTGTCGATGCCCCTCGATGCCTTCGCCGTCGCGATTCCCCCCGCTCCCGCCGAACTTCTCGAGGCGGCGGGGGCACTGGCCTCAGCCTGGACCCTCATCGGCCTCGCTCCCGTGCCGGGGGCGACCGGGGCCGTGGCCATCGACGCGCCCCGTGCTCGCTGCCGAAGGGCGCGGCTCCCTGCGGATTGGGCGGATCGGTTCTCGATCTGAAGGCTTTCGGCTCGGTGGCGTTCGCCCTGAAGAAAGCGCACCCAAAGGCCAATGATCCGCTTGCAGGCCGCGTTAGGCCTCGCTATAGGTCCGCTCGTCGGCGCAGCGCGCCGGCCTTCGGAGTGTAGCGCAGTCTGGTAGCGCACCACGTTCGGGACGTGGGGGTCGCAGGTTCAAATCCTGCCACTCCGACCAGCCTTCCCTGGGAAGGCGGTCTTCCCGGCTCAGAGAGCACAAGCAATTCTTTAGAGTGAGCCTGTAGGTCTCGGCCATGCGTTGGTCGGGCGAAGCCCCGTTCCGCGCTCGCTACGGACTTGAACGTCGCCATGCTCGAACACGATGGTCATTGTGTCCGAGAGGAGCATGGCGTCCAAGGAGGCCATGACCTCTCCACGGCTCATGGCGTCGCGTGCTGGCCGTTCGGAACTCATACGGACCGCGTGACCGTCCCGGCCACCCTGCCGGATGGCCGGGCCTGGCCCAACCTTCTCGTCCTTACGCCATCGGCGCCCGACGCCCCCGGCTTTCGAGCCACCGCCGCCTCCGTCACGGCGCAGGGATACGGACCGGTCGAGCATCACGCCATCCCGCCCGGTCCCGAGGCAGCCGCCGCGTGCGTCGATGCCCTGCTGTCGGAGACCGGCGCCGACTACGTCCTCGTCCTGCGCGCCGGGGATCTGCTGGCCCCCGGCGCCCTGGCGGCCCTCGCCCTGGAGGCGTTTCTCGACGGCGCCGACGTGGTCACCGGCCTGCGGGTGGTGTTCGGCGCGGCGGTGCTCGGCCTCGATGCCGTGGCGCAAGACCCCGGGCTCCTCGACGGGGCCGTGCCGAGCGGAAGCCTCGGTGCCTTCACGGGCGGCGAATGCCTGCTGTCACGGGCGGCGCTCCACCGGGCGGGAGGTCTCGATTTATCGCTTGCGCATCCCATCGCCGACCTGTGGCCCCGCCTCGCGGGCCTGCGCCTCGCCCGGATCGGCCGGCCCGTCCTGCTGCAATACGAACCGGACCTCGTCCCGGTACCGCCGCCGCCGGGACTCGCCATTGCGGCACTCACGGATCATGGCGCCGTCGGCGGAGCCGGCATCGCCCATCGGCGGCTGACCGAGGCCCTCGTCCTCGCGGGCCACGGGGTGACGAACCACCGGCTCGCCGGCGAGATCGTGCCGGCGGGGGCCGAGTGGCAGGACAGCTTCCCCCGCACGGAAGCGGCGATCCGCGACGGCGGCTACGATCTCCTCCTCGTGGGTAACATCCACGGCGCCACGCGTCGGCCCGGCATCCTCGCCCGCCTCGGACGACATCTGCCCATCGCCATCGTGCTGCACGATCTGTTCTCCATAACGGGCCGTTGCGCCTTCCCCTGGGGATGCACCCGCCTCGTCACGGGCTGCGACGCCCTATGCCCGACCGCGACGCAGTATCCGCACCTCGCCCCGTCTCGCATCGCCGGAATCCACGCCGAGAAGCGCGCCCTCCTCACGGCGGCCGACGGCCCCCTGCTCCTGGCGAACTCGGCCTGGACCCACGACTACACCCGCGCGAACGCCCCCGCCGACACGGCCCTCGCCCGGATCGACCTCGCGTTCCCCGCCGGGGCGTTCCGGCCCGGTGACCGCGCGGCCCTGCGGCGGCACCTCGGCCTGCCGGCCGGGGACGTGCTCGTGATGTTCGCCGCCGTCATCGCCGATGCCCCGGGCAAGGGCTTCCTCGACCTCGCCGCGACCCTGCGCCGGCTCGCGCGGCCGGGCCTCGGCTTCGTGGTCGTCGGGCGCCTCGACGATCCCGCCGCCCTCGGCCTGCCGAACCTCTTCGTCGCCGGCCCCATCGGCGACGAGGCGATCCTGGCGCAATGGTACGGGGCCTGCGACATCCACGTGACCGCGAGCCTCAACGAGACCCTCGGGCAGACGCCGGTGGAGGCGGGCCTGTGCGGCATCCCCACCGTCGCCTACCGCGCCTCGGGCCTGACCACGGCGGTGATCGACGGCGTCTCGGGTCTCCTCGTGCCGCACAGGCCCGGCGCCCTGGGGGAGGCCCTCGCCACACTGATCGAGGACGAGGACATGCGGCAGCGCCTCGGCGCCTATGCGCGGATCGCCTTCGAGAACCGCTTCAGCCATGCCGCAGCGGCTCTGCGCTTCAACGATGTCCTCGTCGCGCGCGGCCTCGTGCCCGCGCCGATCGATGGACGCCTGCGCTTCTCGCCGGCCCTCCTCGGGCGGTTCGCCTTCGCGCAGGATCGCCATCCGGGCGAATCCGGCACCGTGCCGGCCCCCTCCTCCGCTCCCATCCGCCTCCTGCGTCGGGCCAAGCGCGCCGTCCTGGGGCGGGATCTGCCGCTGTGGGTCCGGCGCGGCCTCTATGCCGGCAGCTTCCTCGCGCGAACGTTGAGACGCCACCGATGAACGCCGCCCCACCGCGTCCCGTCTATCTCGACCTCACCAACCTGCGCGGCCACGTGACCGGGATCGAGCGCGTCGCCCTCGATCTGTTCGCTCCGGAGAACCTGGCCCCCCACGAGGTCCGCCCCGTGCGCAGCGGCAGCGTGCCCGGCATGATGCTCACCCAGCATCTCGGCCTGCCGGCGCGGGCGCTCGCCGATCGCTCGGCCCTGTTCATCTTTCCCGGTTTCCCGCCGGGCCCCCTCAGCGTCGCCTTCGGGGAACGTTGCATCACCTACGTCCACGACACCTTCCTGATCACCCGGCCGCAGGACCTGAGCTGGAAGAGCCGGCTCTACATGGCGCCGAGCTTTGCCTTCGCCATGCGGTTCGGCCGCCGCTTCCTCGTCAATTCCCGCACCACGGGCGAGGCCGTGCGCGACGTCTGCCGGTCCCGCGCCCTCGTGGCCCTGCTGCGGCCGGGGGTGCGCGACGTCTTCGGCCTCGGTGAAATGGCAGGGACGGCAGCCTACGATCCGGCAAAACCCCTGCGGCTGCTCGCCATCGGCACCATCGAACCGCGCAAGGATTACCCGGCGGCCATCGCCATCGTGGCGGCCCTCAACGCCGCCGGAATCCCGGCGGAGCTGCACATCGTCGGCCGCGTCGGCTGGGGCCGTCACACCTTCATCGAGGCGCCGCCACCCTTCCTCACCCTCCACGGCTATGTCGACGATGCCGGCCTGCGCCGCCTCGCCGAGAGCTGCCACCTCCTGCTCTCCACCTCGAAGGCCGAAGGCCTCGGCCTGCCCCTCCTCGAGGTCCAGCACGGCGGGCTGCCCGTCGTCGCCCCGCAGGGCGCTGTGTTCTCGGAGGTGCTCGGATCCTCGGCCCTGTTCATCGCGCCGGACGATCCCGAGGGCTCGGCCGCCCGCATGGCGGATTGGGCGCGGACAGCTCTGCCGCAGGCGGCGGCGGCCTCGCGGGCCAACGTCGCCCGCTGGAACGGCCTCGCCACCGCAGACGCCGCCCGGTTCCGCGCCTTCCTGGACCGGGGACCGGCGGCCTACGTGGACCTGGAAGGTGTCGTTCCCCCACGCGGATGACCGCCGAATCCGACGCCAAGCACAATGAAAACTCCATCGCTCCGCGGCCGGGGGAGTTTTCCCGTGAAAAGTGTTCCCTAACCATAAACGAGCGGCGATGGGGGTCCGCCCGTGAAATCTGCGCGGCGCTGGTGCCTCGCTAGCGTCTTGTACACGGGCGCACCGTCAACCTGATCCCTGGTCGCGCGCCCTTCTTCACCGGCACGGATCGGGACGGCACGGATTGGCATGCCGGCTGCGAATCACGCCTCATCCACGTCCACGACGGGGGCATCCGTGCCGGATCGGCACGGGCTTTCCCCGGGTGGGACGGAACGGGGTGCGGGGCGTCACCCCGAAGCGGGATGGTCGGGAGACGGAACGATGTTCGATTTCGGAACGACGATGCGGGGTGAGCCGATCGCCATGGGGCGCACGGCTCCGGCCCCGGATACCGCCGCCATCCTGCGCTGGCTCCGTCAAGGCACCGGCGTCATCGTGTTGTCGGGCGTTACCGCCGTGGTCCTCGCCGTCCTCGGCCTCAACCTGCTCAAACCGACCTACACCTCGGTGCTGCAGATCCTCGTCGATCCCACCGACCTCTCCGTCATCGCCAACGATCTCACCAACCGTTCGCCGCAGGCCGATAGCGGCGTCTCCATCGCCGAAAGCCAGGCGCGGGTAATCCAGTCCGACAGCGTTCTGCGCCCCGTCGTGGAGCGCCTGGGCCTCGGCAGCGACGACGAGTTCGTGCGCGAGCCTTCGACCAATCCCGTCGTGGTCGCCATGAAGGACCTGCTCGGCCTTGAACCGCCACCCGGGAACCGCGACGCCAACAACATCGCCCTCGACACCCTGCGGACGAAGCTCGGCGTGCGCCGGGCGGAGCGGACCTTCGTCATCGACGTCTATGTCCAGACCCTGGACCCGGAGAAATCGGCCCGCATCGCCAACGCCATCGGCGACGCCTATTTCGCCGAGGAGGCTCGCGCCCGGACCGACGCGGCCCGGCGCGCCTCCGATGCCCTGACGGCCCGGCTCACCGGCCTGCGGCGCAGCGTCGAGGAAGCCGAGGGCAAGGTGGTGAAGTACCGAGAGGCGAACCGCCTCGTGACCACGAGCGGACGCCTCCTCAGCGACCAGCAGTTGAGCGACCTCAACCAGCAGCTCGTCAGCGCCACGATCCGCACGGCCGAAGCCCAGTCGCGCCTCGATCAGGCCCGGCGGATGCAGACGAGCGAGGCTGGCACGGCTCTGCCGGAAATGCTGCAATCCCTCGAGATGCAGAACCTTCGGCAGGCCTACGCCACCCTGTCGCGCAACACCGCCGAACTGGCGACGCGCCTGGGCGAGAGACACCCCGCCATGGCCGAGCAATACGCCCAGCAACGGGACCTCCAGCGCCTGATCCAGCGCGAGAAGGAGCGGATCATCGAAACCTCGCAGAAGGATTACGACCGGGCCGCCGCGAGCGAGGCGGCCGTGCGCAAAAGCCTCGATCGGGCGAAGGTCGAGACCGCCGGAAACGACCGGGCCAATGTCGGCCTGCGTGAGCTGGAGCGCGAACTCGATGCACGGCGTGCCGTCTACGAGACCTTCCTCAAGCGGGCGCGCGAGACCTCCGAGCAGGAGCGCCTCAACAACTCCAACCTGCGGGTGATCTCGGCGGCGACGCCGGCGCGTCTGCGCAGCTGGCCGCCTTCGCCCAAGGTGATCCTGCCCGTCGCCCTCGTCCTTGGCCTTGGCCTTGGCGCTGGCCTCGCCCTCCTGCGCGGCGCTCGCCGCGACGGGACCCAGCGGACGCCCGCCCCCGTCGGCGCCCGGAGTTTTCGCGCTGTCGACGCCTGACACGGTCGCCACCAGATTCGTTCGGTGGCGCGTTAAAACGCGGGTCCCCTCTCCTGGAAGGAGAGGGACAGGGTGAGGTGTGTGACCTTTCCGGAGGTAGACCACACCTCACCCCAACCCTCTCCTTCCAGGAGAGGGAGCCCGTCGCGTCCGATCGTCCCGAAGTGCTCAAGCGTGCACGTATGAACCCGTCGACCGCCCGCGCGGTTCGTTGGGCGAAGGGTGACCGCTCCGGGTCTAGGAAAACAGATCCGGGTGGCGCAGGCGCAGGGCGTAGACGAGGAGCAGCGTCTTGATATCGGTGATCTCGCCGCGGTCGCTCATGGCGCGCAAGGTCGCGAGGTCCATCTCATGCACGATGATGTTCTCGTGCTCGGCATCCAGCCCGCCACCGGGACCGGAGCGGTCGTCGGCGCCATAGGGGGCCAGGAACAGATCCATCTGCTCCGTCGAAATACCCGGCATGCTCCAGCCGCAGGTGATCCGTTCCAGGGCGCCGAGGCGAACCCCGACCTCCTCGTAGGCCTCGCGCCGTGCGCCCTCCTCGGGATCGGCTTCATCGAGGAGTCCGGCGGGCACTTCGAGGAGCGATTCGGTACCGGCGGCGTAGAGGGCCGGAGGCCGGAATTGCTCGACGAGGAGCGCCACGCGGCGAACGGGATCGTAGGGCAGCACCGCCACCGCCCGGCCGTGATCCTCGATCTCGCGGGCGAGACGGGTTCCGTCGGGCATCGTCACCTCGGCCACGAGAAATCGGCTCCAACCGTCATGCAGGATCCGAGTGCCGCGGATGACAGGCGCCATGCTTCTTCCTCCATCGCCGTCCGGACCGGCCGGCGCGACGGGGCTTTAGCAACGGCTTGTCGCATGAATGAGGCGAAGGCCGGAGGGTCGGTCCACAGCCTCGTGGCAGCTAACCGAGCTTTCGCCGGATGAGGAACCGAACGGCGCCAGCCCGACGCTCCTGGCTCAGGAGGGTGTCGCCCTCGCCATGGACGAGGTGAGGAATGTCGATGGCCGCGAGGGGGTCGGTGCTGAGGACAGCGAGAGTCGCGCCGGGCGACAATCCCCGCAGAGCTTTCCGCGTGCGTAGAACCGGCAGCGGACATTTCAGGCCCGACAGGTCGAGTTCGCAGGGCTCGGGGTTATCCCGGGGCGTCTCGGGCGGTTGGGCGGTCACGGACGTCTCGCGCCATGGAAAAACCCGCCGGGCCCGGGGCCATCGGCGGGTGGAATGGGGTGGAGGCCCGGCAACCCGCCGGGCCACCCGGTGCCTCAGTAACCGTAGCCGTAGGCGGGGTAGCCGTAGCTGTAGGCCGGGGCCGCGTAGCCATAGCCATAGGCAGGCGCATAACCGTAACCGTAAGCAGGGGCGCCGTAGCCGTAACCGGCTCCGACGTAGCCACGATCGTAATAGCCGTAGCGGGGGGCCTGGCTCGCCGCGATGGCACCACCGATGATGCCCAAGGCCGCGCCGGCCGCGAGGGCGCCGCCGATGCCGGGGCCGCGACGGTAGCCGTAGCCGCGGCCGTAATAACCGCCGTAACCGCCGCGCCAGCGCACATTCTCCACAGCGGCGCTCTCACCACCAACCTGGACGGCATTGAGCGCAGGAAGCGGCGCGGCCTGCGCGGCGGTGAAGGAGCCGGCGGACAGGCCGAGGGCCGTGGTACCCGCGAGGGCGAGGGACAGGATCCGAGACATGCTGAACTCTCCAGCTGGGAAACAGATACCCCTATGAACGGCATCGCCCCTGAACCGTTCCCGAACGATCACTGTCAAGCCTTCGTGAAGTACTGGCCATCAATGAATCGTCGTGCGGCCCCGGCCTCGTTTCAGAACACGCATTCGGTGAAGGCCGGCTCCACGGAGCGCTGCCAGCGGCCCTCGTAATCGGCAAGCCGCATCTCGGCGTGCGAGCGCCCATCGGCGACGATGGCCTCCAGGGGCTGGAGATAGCGGGTCTCGTCCTGTCCGTGGGCGTCACGGCGGCCCCGCGCGGCGAGGCCGGAGCGGGCGAGGGCCAGGGCCTCGGCGGCCACGGCCCCGAGGGGACGGCCGCCGATGCGCGCGGCGAGGCCGAGACGCGGAACGGTGGCGCGCAGGCATTCGCGCTCGGCGTCAGTCCAGCCCTTGGCGATGTCCCAGGCTGCGGCCAGGGCCGCGTCGTCGTAGAGCAGTCCGACCCAGAAGGCGGCCTGGGCGGCGATCATCTCCGGACGACCGACATCGGCGCCGCGCATCTCGAGGAAACGCTTGAGCCGCACCTCCGGGAAGGCGGTGGAGGCGTGATTGGCCCAGTCCGACACCGTCGCGCGCTCGCCCGGCAGGGCGGCGAGTTTACCCGCCATCAGATCGCGGAACGAAGCGCCGGAGACGTCGTGATAGGTCTCGCCACGCTTGACGAAGTACATCGGCATGTCGAGGAGCCAGTCGACGTAAGATTCGTAGCCGAAGCCCGGCGCGAAAGCCCGGGGCAGCATGCCGGTGCGGTCGGGATCGGTGTCGCGCCAGATCTCGGAGCGACGCGACAGGAAGCCGTTGGGGCGCCCATCGGTGAACGGCGAGTTGGCGAAGAGCGCCGTCGCCACGGGCTGGAGTGCCAGGGCGACGCGCATCTTGGCGACCATATCGGCCTCCGAGGCGAAGTCGAGGTTCACCTGCACGGTGGCCGTGCGCAACATCATGTCCAGGCCGAGCGTCCCGACTTTCGGCATGTAGCCCGCCATGATCCGGTAGCGGCTCTTCGGCATCACGGGCGTTTCCTCCCGTGTCCATTTCGGGCTCATGCCGAGGTCGAGGAAACCGATACCGAGGGGTTCGGCCACGCGCTTGGCCGCCTCGAGGTGCGTGCGCAGCTCGGCGACGGTGGCGTGAACGTCGGGCAGCGGTGCGCCGGAGAGCTCGAACTGCCCGCCGGGCTCGAGGGAGATGGCCCCGCCCTCCTGGCCGGCGAGGCCGATGAGATGCCCCGCATCCTCGATGGCCTCCCAGCCGGTCTCGCGCGCGAGCCCTTCGAGGAGCGCCTGAATGCCCGCCGGCCCTGCGTAGGGCACGGGCCGGTTGCCGTCGCGGTAGAACGGCACCTTCTCGTGCTCGGTGCCGATGGCGAAGCGCGCGGGCGGCTTCTCCCCCTCGGCGAACCACGCGATCAGTTCGTCCCGCTTCGTCAGCGGCGTCGTGTCGGACGTATCGCGCGCCATGCGCTGGCCTCGTCGTCAAAAGCGTTCGGATGAGAGGCAGGCCCGACCGGGGTCGCGACAGCCCCATCGGGATGCCGTCTCCTTAGTCCACGGCCGCCATGCGAACAACGGACGCAAGGGCGCGGTGCTTCAGCGTGTGTCCCCGAGCACCGACTGCACCAGGGCCAGCACCGCCACGGCCGCCGTATCGGCCCGCAGGATGCGGGGGCCGAGCGACAGGGCGACGGTGTTGGGTCGGGCGGAGATCAGCGCGCGCTCCTCCGCCGAAAATCCGCCCTCGGGGCCCACCAGCACCGCGAGCGGCGGCGGGGATGCCGGGTCGGCAGCCCCGCGCAGGGCCGCGATCGGGTCGGACAAGGCCGCGTCCTCGTCGCAGAACACGAGGAGCCGCTCGGGCGCGAGGTCGGCCAGGGCGACGGGGAGGCGCACCGCCTCCTGGATCTCCGGCAGGCTGAGGATGCCGCACTGCTCGGCCGCCTCGATCGCGTTGGCGCGCAGGCGCTCGACGTTGAGGCGCTCCCCTTGCGTGAAGCGGGTGAAGACCGGGCGGATGGTCCCGGCGCCCATCTCGACGGCCTTCTGGGCGAGGTAGTCGAGGCGTGCGCTCTTCAGGGGCGCGAACAGGTAGTGCAGGTCCGCTCGCGGAGTCTGCGGCCGGGTCGCCTCCTGCACCACGAGGCTCGCGCTCTTGCGGCCGCTCTGCGCCAGGGCCGCGCGCCATTCGCCGTCGCGCCCGTTGAACAGCAGTACGGGGTCGTCCGGCCCCCGCCGCAGGACATTGAGGAGGTAGTTCGCCTGCGCCCGCTCGAGGGGCAGGACCGCGCCCGGCACGAGGTCCTGCTCGACATGGAGACGGGGCGCGGTGAAATCGTAGGCGGCCATGCCGGGGTGGTCGCGTGGCGCCCGCCGCCTGTCAACGGGGTCCCCGCTCCAGCCTCGGATCAAATGTTGCGAAAAGGTTACGCGGCCGGGCTTTCGTGCATTTGCCCACGGGCGAACGCCCAGGGCGGTTTGCGACTTGAAAGACGCCACATTCCTATGGCGAAACGCCCATCGGGGCTCAAATCGCGCGGGATCGACCGCATCCCCGCAGCGAATCGGCCATCGCGTCGGCGGTCAGGGGCAGTGCTCCCGCCGAGGCGTCGGGGAGACTCAAGGGAAGTCAGAGCATGTCGTTCAAGTTCATTGCGACGGTCGCCGTCGCCCTCGCGGGCTCCCAGTTCGTCGCGTCCGCGGCCTTCGCCCAGGCCGCCGAATGCGGCGAGATCCAGAAGACGCTCCAGGCCCGCAAGGACCTCGTGGCCAAGGCGAACGCCGCTTCGAGCTCGAAGAAGAAGATGACCCCGCAGGAAGCCTGCGCCCTGTTCGGCAAGCTCCAGAACAACGGTGCCGAGGGCCTGAAGTGGATCACCGCCAACAAGGAATGGTGCTCGATCCCCGATTCCTTCGCCGAAGGCTTCAAGGCGGATCACATCAAGGTCGGCGGCATCCGCACCAAGATCTGCGGCATCGCCGCCCAGGCCGCCAAGATGGAATCGCAGGCGCGGGCCCAGGCCCAGAACGGTGGCGGCGGCGGTCTCCTTGGCGGCCCCGGCCTCACGGGCGCGATGCGCATGCCCCAGGGCGCGCTCTGATCCGCTTCCGTTAGGGGCACTCCACTCCCGGCCCTGCCGGTTCTCGCATCGGGTCCCCCGCTGTGGCGGGCATCGCGTGGCTCGCCACCGACTTGTGCGGCGACGGGAATCCCGGCCATACGCCGCGTCATGAGCGGATTGCCGACGCCCCCTCCCCCGATCGAACGGCCCGTCGCCGACGCGGTGTCCGGCCACTGGGTCGACCGATGGGCGCCGCGGCGGACGCGACCCTATCTGCGGCTCGCCCGGATCGACCGGCCCATCGGCTGGTGGCTGCTGCTGTTGCCATGCTGGTGGTCGGCGTCGCTGGCCGCCATCGCCTCGGGGACGGTGCCGAACCCCGTCCACCTCGCCCTGTTCCTCGTCGGCGCCGTCGCCATGCGCGGCGCGGGCTCGACCTACAACGACATCGCCGACCGCGACCTCGACGCGCAGGTGGAGCGGACCCGCTCGCGCCCCCTGCCCTCGGGCCAGGTGCGCGCCCGCCACGCCGCCCTGTTCCTCGTCGCCCAGACCTTCGTCGGGCTCGCGGTGCTGCTGCAGTTCAACGTCACCGCCATCTTGGTCGGCATCGCGTCGCTCGCGCCGGTGGCGATCTATCCGTTCATGAAGCGGGTGATGTCGATGCCGCAGCTCGTGCTCGGCCTCGCCTTCGCCTGGGGGGCGCTGATGGGATGGGTGGCGGTGTTCGGCCGCCTCGATGCCCCGGCCTGGCTGCTCTATGCCGGCACCATCGCGTGGGTGGTGGGCTACGACACGATCTACGCGGTGCAGGACATCGAGGACGATGCCATCGCGGGGATCCGCTCCTCGGCCCGCACCTTCGGGCCGCGCCTGAAGGCCGCCATCGGGGCCTGCTACGCCGTCGCCGCCGGCCTCGTCGCCCTGGCCGCCCTGGGTGCGGGCGCCGGACCCATCGGGCTCCTCGGCGTCGCGGGGTTCGCGGCCCATCTCGGGTGGCAGACCCTTCGCCTGGAGGCGGGGAACGGGCGCGGGGCCCTCATGCTGTTTCGATCGAACCGCGATGCGGGTCTGATCCTGTTCGCCGGGCTCGCCCTGGACGCGGCCTTACGGGCCTGGATGGGGTAGTCTCGGGAGACCCGAGACAGCTCAGCAGACGCCCGACACGATCTCGCTCTCGCCGCGGTGGATGAGCGGGCGCACGGGCAGGGACGCGGTCTTGCGGCGCACGAGGAAGCGCGGGCGGCGGCCCGACAGCAGGCCGTGACGGCGGCGGGTGCGGGTGAGGCCGAGCATCACGGGTCCGAGCTGGCGCGAGACGCTGGCGAGCCCGCCATCCTCCTTCACGATCATCCGGGGCAGGCCGGACTTGTCCGCCACATCGCGCCAGACGGCCACCACCTCGGCCTCGCAGAACGGTCCGAGACGCTCGACGACGGCGGCCTCGGCATCCACGAGGAGGAGGTCGAAGCGATCCTCGCCGCAGGCGTCGGAGGCATCGTCCGAGAAGGCGAGGGCCACGCCCGTGGGCCGCAGGGCGGCGTTGCGGCCGAACACCGGCAGGCGGGCGGCGACGAAGGCGGGCATCGTCGCAGCGGTCTCGTTGCCGGCCGAGATGTGGTTCATGTTCGCGAAAGTGTTCATGGCTCGGACACCCTGTTGGAAGCAACGGCCTCTGTGAGACCGTCCGTCTATGACAAGCAGAATGGCCCCTGATCTCCTCCAGCGACCTTAAGAGTGAGCGTTAAGCGAATATGGACGGGGTCCTGATGCCAAGAATGCTCAACGGTTCCTTGCGTTGATCGCCGAGATCCCAGCGTATCGACCTCTGCGCGACGATCCTTGTGGCCGCCGGTGAGGCACCCTACAACGGACGGGACGGTGCCGCCGCCCCTCGCCCGGCCCCGGCGCGCTCGCGTCCCCAACCGCTTTACCCACCCGACCGCCATCCGAATGGAGTCGCATGCCCGCCTCGAGAGTCCCGGATTCCGCCTACGCCCTCGTGCCGGCCCTGCGCGAGACGATCCGCGAGGCGGCCGGCCTCGCCCTGCCGTTCTTCCGGGCCGGTGAGAAGACGGCCGCGCGGATCTGGTCGAAAGCCGGCGGCTCGCCGGTCACGGAGGCGGATATCGCCGTCGACACCTTCCTGAAGGTCCGCCTCAGTTCCCTGCTGCCGGCGGCGGCGTGGCTCTCGGAGGAGACGGTCGACGACGCCCAGCGCCTCGGGGCCGACCTCGTCTGGATCGTCGATCCCATCGACGGTACGCGCGCCTTCCTCACCGGGCATCCGGATTGGTCGATCTCCGTGGCGCTTCTGGCGGGCGGCGAGCCGGTCCTCGGCTTCGTCCACGCCCCCGTGAGCGATCACTTCTATGAGGCGGTGGCAGGCCAGGGGGCGACGCGCAACGGCACGCCGCTGCGGGCCTCGACGCAGGCCGCCCTCGCGGGTGCCCGGGTGACCGGGCCGAAGCCGATGATGGACACCCTCGCGCGCGGCGCGACGCGAGACGGCGTGACGCCGGATTTCGTCGTGGTGGAACGAGTGCCGTCCCTGGCGCTCCGCGTCGCCCGCGTGGCCGAGGGCTCCATCGATGTCGGGCTCGTCTCGTCGGATGCCCGGGACTGGGATCTCGCCGGGGCCGACCTACTCCTGCGCGAGGCCGGCGGCTCGGTGAGCGATCTCTCGGGGATCGCCACCACTTACAACCGCACCGACCCCGTCCACGGCGCGCTCATCGCCCTTCCGGATGGCCTGCGGGCTCAGACGGTGGATGCGCTGGCGCGGGGCTGAGTGTCTCTGGCGAACCTCCCGCTGCGAGATAGCGCGGGAGACGAAGAAAGGCGGATCGGCAACCGCGTGCGTCGTTCGGCCCCGGCTCTCCTGCTGAAAGACGGGGCCGCAAGGTTCAGGCGCTCGCCTGGATCCAGCGCGAGAGATCGCCCTTGGGAGCGGCGCCGACCTTCTGGCTCGCCAGTTCGCCGTTCTTGAAGATCAGCAGGGTCGGAATCGAGCGGATGCCGTACTGCGCGGCGATGCCGGGGTTCTCGTCGACGTTGACCTTGGCGATCTTCACACGCCCTTGGAGATCGGTGGCGATCTCCTCCAGCGCCGGGCCGATCTGCCGGCAGGGACCGCACCACTCGGCCCAGAAATCCACCACGACGGGCTCGACGGACTTAAGGACGTCCTGCTCGAAGCTCGCGTCGGTTACCTTCACCGTCGCCATCTCGGTCCCTTTCCCTACCTCTCGCGCCTGAGCGCGTCCCCTGCGACGAAACCGTAGGCCCGTCCGCGGGCCGGAACGCCCGGCCTGGGGTGCACCGCAAAAGCGGCGCCTCTGTGCGAGACTTGGCGACGCGGGGCGGGACGGTCAAGGCGGTGGGGGCCAGGACGACGCGGGACATCGCCCGTCGCGGGCCTTGTCCACCGTTCGGCGCCATCCCGGACGGCGGCGGCCCTCGTCAAACCCCCGGCCTCGCCCCATCTCCCCCTCACCCGCGCGGGCCCGAGCGGCCGGGTGGGGAGTCTTCGGCCGCCCCGAGCGCCGGAGCGCCTGACCCGGCACGCCGCCGCCATGGAGGACAATCCGACGTGAAGCGCATCTCCCAGACCCTGCTCGCCACCCTCGCCCTCGCCGGACTGCCCGCGAGCGCCTTCGCACAGGAGGCGGGCGGCGCCGCGCCCCGGCAGCCACGGGTCGAGGGCGAAGCCTTCACGGCGCCCACCTCGGACGCCGCCGGCACCGTGCCGGCCGAGACAGAGGCGCCCAACACCACCTACAAGCCGATGCTGCCCAATCAGACCCGGGCGCCCAAGCCCGCCGAGGCCACCAAGGTCAAGGTCGAGACCGTGGCCAAGGGGCTCGACAGCCCGTGGGCCCTGGAATTCCTCCCCGACGGGCGCATGCTCGTCACCGAGAAGGGCGGCAGCCTGCGCATCGTGGCCAAGGACGGCACGGCCGGACCGGCGATTCCGGGCGTGCCCAAGGTCGACGCCCGCGGACAGGGCGGCCTCCTCGACGTGGCGCTCAGCCCGAGCTTCGTCGCCGACCGCCTGATCTACTTCAGCTACGCCGAGCCCCGCGAGAAGGGCAACGGCACCACGGTGGCCCGCGCCAAGCTCGTGGAGGACAAGGGCGCCGCCCGCCTCGACGACGTGAAGGTGATCTTCCGGCAGATGCCGACCTATGACGGCGACAAGCATTTCGGCTCGCGCCTCGTATTCGCGCCGGACGGCAAGCTGTTCGTCACCGTGGGCGAGCGCTCTGACAAGGGTCCCCGGGTCCAGGCCCAGGACCTCACCAGCGGCCTCGGCAAGGTCTTCCGCATCGACACGGACGGCAATGCCGCCAAGGACAACCCCTTCACGGGCGGCGAGAAGGCCAAGCCCGAGATCTGGTCCTACGGCCACCGCAACGTCCAGTCGGCGGCCCTCGACCCGCAGGGGCGGCTCTGGACCGTCGAGCACGGACCGCGCGGCGGCGACGAACTGAACCGTCCGCGTCCCGGCGTGAATTACGGCTGGCCCGAGGTGTCCTACGGCATCGAGTATTCGGGCGAGAAGATCGGCGAGGGTAAGACGCAGGCCGCCGGCACCGCCCAGCCGGTGTATTACTGGGACCCGGTGATCGGCCCTTCCGGCATGGCCCTCTACACGGGCGACAAGTTCCCGGCCTGGAAGGATGCCTTCCTCATCGGCGGCCTCGCCAGCCAGGGACTCGTGGCGGTGAAGCTCGACGGCGACAAGGTGGTGACCGAGGAGCGCATTCCCCTGGAGAACCGCATCCGTGACGTGAAGGTCGGGCCGGACGGCGCGGTCTACGCCGTCACCGACGGTCCCGACGGCAAGATCCTGAAGCTCACACCGGGCACCTGAGAGGGTTCGGCGTCCGCCCGTTCAGGCGGGCGCCGTGCCGTCTGTCGCCGAGACTTGGCGGATCGCCGCGAGGCTCAGGCTCATCGGCCCCGCCGGGCCGGCGACGGCGAGGCGCTCGCTGCCGGTGGCGAGGAGAAGCGCGAGGGCGTCGCGCAACGAGGCGTCCCAGGCGATTTCGGGCGCGCCCTGCGCCGGTTCGGGACCGGCGAGCGCACCGACCGTGAGCCCGGCGAGACGCCGCAGGGCGCGGTCGGGACCGGTGAACTCAGCCACGAAGGCGTCGGCCGGACGCGCCAGGAGACCGTCGGGCGTATCGGCCTGGACGATGCGCCCGGCACGCATGAGCACGATGCGGTCCCCCATCCGCACCGCCTCGTCGAGATCGTGGGTCACGAGGATGACGGTCTTGCGCAGGCGCTTCAGAATGGCGCCGATCTCGACCTGAAGACGGCCACGGGCGACGGGATCGACGGCCCCGAACGGCTCGTCCATGAGCAGCACCGGTGGATCGGCGGCGAGCGCCCGCGCGACGCCGACGCGCTGGCGCTGCCCGCCCGAAAGGGCGTCGGGCCGCCGCCCCCGGTACTCTGCCGGATCGAGACCGACGAGGTCGAGCATGGCATCGACCCGCGCGGCGATGCGGGCTTTGGGCCAGCCGAGCAGTTCGGGCACGGTGGCGATGTTGCGGGCCACCGTCCAGTGCGGGAACAGGCCGACGCCCTGAAGTACGTAGCCGATGCGGCGGCGCAGGCGGATCGGATCGACCCCGGCCACGTCCTCTCCGGCGAGGCGCACCGTGCCCGTATCCGGCTCCACCAGCCGGTTGACCATGCGCAGGGTGGTGGACTTGCCGCAGCCGGACGGGCCGATGAGGGCGCAGGTCTCGCCCTCCGCGATCACGAGGTCGACGGCCTCGACGGCCGGACGGGCCGCTCCGGGAAACCGCTTCGAGACGCCTTCGAGGCGGATCATCCGGAACGGTTCAGCAACCCTTGCAGATCGACCCCATGGTGGTGCGCATCTTGGCGTCCCACGCCTTGTCGCGGGTGGCAGCGGCGCGTTGGGCCTTGGCCATGTCGGCTTCCGTCGACGCGCGGGAAAACGGCGCCCCGGCCCGGCCCGGCGGCTTGGTGACGCCCGTGGCGGTGACGGTGCGGCCTCCCGAGGGCGCCTGTGCGGCGGCGGTCACCACCAGCAGCGGCAGGGCCAGCAGCGGCAGGGCGAAGGCGGCGAGGGAGCGGAACATGGAAAACCTGGGTCCGTCGACGTGACGCGCGGCGATCAACCCACGCGAGAACGGCGCCGACCATAGAGGGTGCCGCGCGGCTCGCAAATGGAGGCCGTTCCGGCGCGTGCGCGACGGCACGCGCCGCCGGGGATTACGCCTTCGGCGCGGCGCCTCGGCTCACGGTCGGCTCAGGAATCCCACGGGCTCGCGACCGGGCTGGGCAAGCCACAGCAGGAACGCTCCCAAGCCGAGACCGAGGAGGGAGGCGGGCGCCAGGGTCAGGGGCAGGACGAGGATCTGCCACAGCCACGGCGCCACGCCCTCGACGGCACCCTGCAGGGCGCTCGCCCGGTCCTTGAACAGGGTGAACAGGAGGTCGCTCACCGTCGTCACCCGCAGGCCGTTGTTGGCGATGGAGCGGGCGCCGTCATAGACGAAGCCGACGAAGCCCCCCGCGAGGAGGACGAGGCCGAGGAAGCGGCTGAGAAAACGAAGCATCGCGCCCGGTCATACCCGCCGACCCGATGCCGGCCGAGCCTTGAGTAGGGGTGCCCGCCGGCCCGTGCAAGCCGTTGCCAGCAAGCCTTTGCTGCATTGCGAGCCCGGTCCCGGGCATGCGACACCGCCCCACTTTCAAGCGCTGCGCCAAGCGCCCGATCCCGGACGGTTCACGACCCCGACCCCGGCGACACCGCGGGCATTTCGCTCGGCGCCGATTCCGAGGACGATCCTTGACCGACCAGACCGCCACCGCGCCCTTCGCGGACCCGCATGCCCCCCTCGCCCTGGTGATCTTCGACTGCGACGGCGTGCTCGTGGACAGCGAACCGATCTCCCTGATGCGCCTCACCCTCGGCCTCAACCGCATCGGCGTCCCCATCGACGTCGAGACCGTGCGGGTGCGCTTCGCCGGGACGTCCATGCCCTCGATCATGGCGCATATCGTGCGCGACTACGCCGTCGCCGTGCCGGACGATTTCGTCGATTCGGTCAAGGCCGACACCCTGCGGGCGTTCGATGCCGGGCTCGCAGCGATGCCGGGCGTCGGCGACGCCGTGGCGGGCCTCGCCCTGCCGCACTGCGTCGCTTCGAGCAGCGATCCGGTTCGCCTGGCGCACACCCTCGGGCTGACGGGTCTGCTGCCCCTGTTCGAGGGCCGGATCTACTCCTCGACCATGGTAGCGCGGGGCAAGCCGGCGCCGGACCTGTTCCTCCATGCCGCGGCCAAAATGGGTGCGACGCCGGAAACTTGCCTCGTCATCGAGGACAGCGTGCCGGGGGTGCAGGCGGCCCGGGCGGCCGGCATGCGGGTCCTCGGCTTCACCGGCGGCGGCCACTGGGCCCACGACCGCACGGGCCGGGACCTCATAGCCGCTGGCGCCGTGCGGGTGTTCGACGATTTCGCCCGGTTCGCGGCAGTCGTGGCGGCCGCCTGAGGCGGAACCGAAGGAAGCTATCGCGGCGAGCCCGGCATGGGGCGCTTCCTGCCACGCCGCGCCATGCATTCGAAAGATCGATCCGTTGACGAATGCGCCGCCGCACAGCATCTTGAGGGTGTTCGGCGGCGATCTCGACCACCGCCGAGCCGCGGTGATTTGAAGTGCGTAGCTTGCGCCGCGTCATCAAACGCTAAAGCACTGCGATGCGCCCGCGCCTCGTGGTCCTTATTCGATGAGGATGACTTGCTGTGCTGACCATTCCCAAGACCCAACCGATCCTGATGCCCTGCGATTGCTGTCGACGCTGATCCCCACCGTGGACCGCCCAGCACATCCCAGCCCGGCCGAACGCCGGATCCGGCCGCATGGCCGTCATCAGGAGATTTCGATTCCATGTCCTATCATCACGCCGAGACCGCCGCCCGAGCCCTGAACCAGCGCTCCCTCGCCCCGCCCCTGGTCGACCTGCAGGCCGTCCGCGCTCGTAACGAACTCCACGTCGACCGCCCGACCCGACGCGGGGCAGAGCCGGCTCCGACCCGCATCATCGAGATCGGGGAGGTCACCGCCGGGATCGCCGTGCCGGAAAAGGGCGGCGTGCGCTTCTTCTCCTCGCAGAGCGACTTCGACCTCCTCGACGGAACCGTGTTCGGCAGCGTCGAGCAGGCGGCGCGGGCGGCGCGCGAGCGGTTTCGCGCCCGGTCGGGCGGCCGGGGGCGGCCGGCCGAAGGCCGGCGCCTGATCGCCGTTTGAGCGAATCACAGTTTCGAATCACGGCCAGCGCCGCGCCCCTCCGGGAGCGCGGCGTTCGCGCGTCCGGGGTCGGTCACGAAGCTTCCGTCGGGCTGGAGCCCGCTACTTGCACTCCTCGCGGGCGCGCTTCATCGCCTCGCCGAAGCCGGCCAGGGCGTACTCGTCGCTGGTCGGATTGCCGCGCATGGACGTGGTCTTGACCTGAAGTTTCGCCGTGCGCGTCATTTCGGTGACGACGCGGGTCTCCTCGGCCTGGTTCTGGAGCCAGGCATTGCTGTCCTTGATCACGAGGCCGTAGCGCGTGGCGCCGAGGTGGATGGCCGGGTCCGTGGCGGCGGCATTGGGTTTGGCGGCGGCGCCCGCCTGACTCGTCGCGGGCTTGGCCGGAAACCCGAGCATCACCGCGACTTCGTTGGCGATGTTCTCACCCTTGCGCACGGTGACGAACAGGTAGGCCGTGTCGCGCGCGAGGGTCTTGGGGGAGCGCGTGGTCGGCTGCGCGATGGCGTAGCATACGCGGGTCTTGCCCTGGCCGTTGGCGAACACGTTCCAGTCGCCGAAGATCGCTACGGGCGTCGCCTGCTGCATGCCCGGCGCCGTCACGGCCTTTCCGCTCTTGCCCGAGCGGGTCCGACGGCGCTTGCTGCCGGATTCCTCCGTCGCGGCGGGTGCCGCCTCCTGGGCCTGGACCAGCCCGGCTCCGAGGGGCGATCGGCTCCCGGTGAGGGCCGCCGGTCCGCACAGGAGAGCCGTCGAGAGCCCGAGGAGGAGGCAGCGCCGGACGTCGAGGAGCATGAAGAAACCTTGTGGGCGGGACCGTATCGGCCTGGGGGCTGTGTGAAGCGCGCTTACGACGCGTGGGCCTCGACGGCGAAGCCCGCGACGGGAATCGCCGCCATCGGCACGTCGCGGACCGACATCGACGGCTCCTCACGGCCGGCGGATCCGGCAGTGGCCTGGTGCGGCGTCGCAGCCTGAGGCTCCGGGGCCAGGGTCCGGAGCGTCGGCAGGGCCCGGGGCTTCGGATCATTGTAGGGCGTGTTGTAGCACTTTCGCACGGAGGCCCAGAACGCCCCACGCTCCTCCTCGCCCAGGCGTGCGAGGACGGCGTCGATGCGGTCCGTGGCCTGCGCGGCGAAGCCGGGGACATCGTCCGGCATCATCCAACTCTCGACGGGCAAACTCTCGACGGGCATGCGCGATCTCCGAACGGGCTCGGGCAGGTTTGGGGGCCTCTCGCGACGGCACGGGGCCGGCGCGAGAGGCATCTAGGCAGGATCACATAGCTGGACCGTGAACGCCACGCGTCACGGCCCCGCTTTTTCTCATGCGTTCGCGCCGTCCGCGGCCGCGCCGAGGTGGTCGAGCCAGCGCGTGGCCTGTGCGCGCACGTTGTCGGGCGCGGTGCCGCCGTAGCTTGTGCGGCTCGACACGGAGTTCTCCACGCCGAGCACGGCATAGACGGCGTCGGTGATCCGGGGCTCGGCCGCCCGCATCTCGTCGAGGGTGAGTTCCTCGAGGCCGACGCTCCGGGCGGACGCCGTGCCCACGAGGCGGCCGGTGACGTGGTGGGCTTCGCGGAACGGCAGGCCGAGTTCGCGCACGAGCCAGTCGGCGAGATCAGTCGCCGTGGCGTAGCCGGAGCCGGCGGCCCGCGCCAGAACGGGGGCATTGGGTTCGAGGTCGCGCACCATACCGGTCATGGCGGCCAAGCAGAGCGACAGGGCCTGAAGGGCGTCGAAGGTGCCCTCCTTGTCCTCCTGCATGTCCTTCGAATAGGCGAGCGGCAGGCCCTTCATCACGATGAGGAGACCCGTCAGCGCGCCGATGACCCGACCGGATTTCGCGCGCACGAGTTCGGCGGCGTCCGGGTTGCGCTTCTGCGGCATGATCGACGAGCCGGTGGTGTAGCCGTCCGACAGGCGCACGAAATCGAACTGCGCCGAGGTCCACACCACGAGTTCCTCGGCAAAGCGCGAGAGGTGGACGGCGCAGATGGAAGCGGCGGACAGCGATTCGAGGGCGAAGTCGCGGTCGGCCACAGAATCGAGGGAATTGGCCGTCGGACGGTCGAAGCCGAGGGCCGCCGCCGTGGCGTGCCGGTCGATGGGAAACGAGGTGCCGGCGAGCGCCGCCGCCCCCAGGGGGCATTCGTTCAAACGGGCACGGGCATCGCGAAAACGGCCCCGGTCGCGGGCCAGCATCTCCACATAGGCGAGGCAATGGTGCCCGAAGGTGACGGGCTGGGCCGATTGCAGGTGGGTGAAGCCCGGCATCACCGTGCCGGCGTGGGCCAGCGCCTTCTCGGCGAGCGCCCGCTGGAGGCCGGCCGCCTGCTCGTCGAGGTTGTCCAGGGTGTCGCGCACCCACAGCTTCATATCGGTGGCGACCTGATCGTTGCGCGAGCGGGCCGTGTGCAGGCGCCCGGCGGCGGACCCGACGATCTCGGTGAGCCGGCTCTCGACGGACATGTGGATGTCCTCGAGTTCGCGCTTGAACACGAAGCTCCCGCTTTCGATTTCCGTGGCCACGGCCTTGAGACCGTCTTGAATCGCCGCCACATCGGCCTTCGGCAGGATGCCGGCCTCGCCCAGCATCGCCACGTGCGCCAGGGAGCCGCGGATGTCCTGGGGCGCGAGGCGCTTGTCGAACCCGATGGAGGCGTTGATCTCCTCCATGATCTCGGCGGGGCCGCTCGCGAAGCGCCCGCCCCACATCCGGTTGCTCATGTCTGCACTGATCCTTCCAGCCGCCCCGTCCACCCTGCCGGCGACGCAACGATGATGCCTGTTCGCGCGGCGCGCCTCGCGGCCGGGGCCGTTCTCGTCGCCGCCGTCGGGGCGGGGCTTGCCGTATACGGGACGGGCCAGACCGGCGGCAACTCCGCCCCCTGCGCGGCGGCGTCCGAGGCCGTCGCCCGCATCGCCCCGAAGGCGCGCGGTGCCGTCGCGGCCCTGCAGGTCCTCGAGACGCCCCGTCCGGCCCCGGCCCTCGCCTTCAAGGGTCCGGACGGCGCCGACACGACCCTGGCGTCCCTCGACGGGCGTCTGCGGCTCGTGAACCTGTGGGCGACGTGGTGCGCGCCCTGCAAGGCCGAGATGCCGGCCCTCGACCGACTCGAGGCGGAGTTCGGCGGTCCGGATTTCGCCGTGGTGACCATCAACGTCGAGACCCGCGCCCTCGACAAGCCGCCGCAATGGCTCCGGGACAACGGCATCGCGCACCTCGCCTATTACGCCGATCCGGGCGGACGGGTGCTGCCGGCGATCCAGAAGGACACCGGCTCCCAGGGGTTGCCGACGACGATGCTGGTCGATGCCAAGGGCTGCACCCTCGGCGTGATGAAGGGGCCGGCCGACTGGAGCGGCCCGGACGCCAAGCATCTCATCGCCGCCGCCCTCGGCCGGAACTGAGGGCGAACCTCCCGAGGTCCGTGGCCGATGATCCGGCTCTCCCGCGAGGAAGCGAGCCGCGACAGTGTTAACGGAGCCTTAGGGCAAACGCTGACGTGGTCGGTGCAAATCCGGACTGCGGTGGTCAAGGCAAGCGATGTTCCTGAAAAATCTCTCACTCCGAGCCAAACTCGGCTTGAGCTTCGGCGTGCTCTGTCTCCTCGTCCTCGCCTTGGGGGGCCTGTCCCTCTTCCAGCTGAACGCCGTGAACACCGTCGCCCGGGAAATGCGCGACGATCACCTGCCGAATGTCCAACTGCTTGCGAAGATGCAGGTCCTGATCCTGCGCACACGGACCAATGGGGCTCGGCTGATCAGCGCCGACACGGAGGCCCTGCGGGCCGAGGTCATGGCGACCCTCGCCCGGCGCGACGCCGAGATGAGCGCCGTCCAGGCCGCCTACGTGGCACGGCCGGCCGCGCCGGAGGCCCGCGCGATCTACGCCGATTTCGAGAAGGCCTGGAACGCCTATAACGGCCTGCGCGAGGCCGCCGCCGCCGACGTGCGGGCGGGGGACAGTGCCAAGGCGCAGCGCACGTTCAACACGACCCTGTCGACGGGGGTCAACGCCGTGCTGACGGAGCTCCAGAAGCTCATCGACCGCGAGGACCGCATGGCCCGCGCCAGCGGCGTCCACGCCCAGGAGACCTACGACACCGCACGCCTCGTCACCGCGATCCTCATCGCCGTGGCACTCCTCTGCGCCGCCGGCGCGGCGGCCCTCCTCGTCCTCGGCGTCAGCGTTCCCCTGCGGCGGATGACGCAGACCATGGGCCGCCTCGCTGAAGGCGACGTGTCGGCCGAGGTGCCCTACGTCGGCCAGGGCGACGAGATCGGGGCCATGGCGGGCGCCGTCCGGGTATTCAAGGACAACATCGTGCAGAGCCGCGCCCTGGAGGAGGAGACGCGTCTGGCACGCTTGGATGCCGACGCGCAGCGCCGGATGGCGACGCTCGGGCTCGCCGATCGGTTCGAAGCGGCGGTCGGCGGAATCGTCGCGCAGGTGAGCTCCGCAGCCACCGAGCTCCAGGCGACGGCTGGAAGCCTGTCGGGCACCGCCTCCAAGGGGGCGGAGCGCTCGACGCAGGCGGCAGCCTCGGCCGGCGAGGCGGCAACCAACGTCACCACCGTGGCGGCGGCGGCCGAAGAACTCGGATCCTCCGTCACCGAGATCGGCCGGCAGGTTCAGGGTTCGGCGAACCTGTCGCGCCTCGCCGTGAGCGAGGCCGGCGAGACCGTCGCCCTGGTGCGGGACCTCAACGAGACGGCCGCCCGGATCGGAGACGTGGTGGCGATGATCGCGACCATCGCGGGCCAGACCAACCTGCTTGCCCTCAACGCCACCATCGAGGCAGCCCGGGCCGGGGAAGCGGGCCGGGGCTTTGCCGTGGTCGCGGCGGAGGTGAAGGAACTCGCCAACCAGACGGCGCGGGCCACGGACGAGATCACCTCCCAGATCGGCCGCATCCAGGTCTCGACCGGACAGGCGGTGACGGCCATCGGTGGGATCACCACCCGCATCCGCGAGATCAGCGCCGTGGCGAGTTCCATCGCGGCCGCCGTCGAGGAACAGGGGGCGGCAACCCAGGAGATCGTGCGCAACGTCACGGAGGCGGCCTCCGGCACCGATGCGGTCACCCGCATCATGGGCGGCGTCGCGGCGACGGCCGAAGAGACCGGCGCGGCGGCGGCGCAGGTGCTGTCAGCCGCCTCCGAACTGTCCCGGCAATCCGAGGATCTGCGGGGCGAGGTCTCGCACTTCCTCGCGACGGTGCGGGCTGCCTGAACCGTCGCGGCGTCGGGATCAGGCCCGGCGCAGGCGCAGTCCGAACGCCTTCAGGGTGGCGAGCAGCAACACGGCGTAGACGAGGGCACCCACCGTGCCGAGAACGCCAAGGACCGCCACCTCGCGCAGATGCGGCATGGCCGGAACCACCCCTTCGATCACGGGCAAGCCGAAGCGGGCAACGAGCCCGAGGGCTGCGCAGGCGAGGACGACGCCCACGAGGGTGATGCCGAACCCCCGGCCGGGTGCCATCCAGCCGCGCCGCCAGGCCAGGGCCACCAGAAGGCCGAGGTTGACCCACTGGCCGATGGCCGTCGCCAGGGCGAGACCGGTGACGCCGTAGGGGCCGGTGAGCACGACCTTCAAAGCCACGTTGATCGCGATGGCGGTCAGCGAGGCGATGAGCGGCGTCATCGTGTCCTGACGCGCATAGAAGCTCGGCAAGGCGCTGCGCAGGAGCACCACGGCGGGGAGTGCGAGGCCGTAGGCGGCGAGCACCGAGGCGGCCCGCGCCGCGTCCTCCGCCCCGAAGGCCCCACGCTGGAACAGGGCCGCCATGATCAGGCCCGGCAGGGTCAGGAACGCGACGGTGAAGGGCGCCGACAGAGCGAGAGAGAACCCCGCCGCCCGGTTCTGCGCCGCGTGCGCCCCGGCGGTATCCCCCGCCGCGATCCGCCGGCTCATCTCGGGCAGCAGAACCGTGCCGGCCGCGATGGCGATGACGCCGAACGGCAGCTGGTAGAGCCGGTCGGCATAGTACAGGGCCGAGACCGCCCCCGTGGGCAGGAAGCTCGCGATGATGGTGTCGGCGAAGGACGTGATCTGGAAACCGGCGGAGCCGATCACCGCCGGCCCGAGCACCTTGAAGAAGCGCCGCATGGCCGGGTCGCGCAGGCTGGGGGCCGTGAGCGTCGGGGCGATCCCGGCGCGCCGGCACGCCCACCACACCAGGGCGAATTGCAGCACGCCGGACACCGACACGCCCCAGGCGGCGGCGTAAGCGGCATTGGGGAAGAGGGCCGCCAGCGCCAGGGCCGCCAGCATCGACAGGTTGAGGAGGACCGGCGCGCCCGCCGCCACGGCAAAGCGCCGATGCGCGTTGAGCAACCCCGAGAACAGGGTCACCAGGGTCATGAACAGGAGGTAGGGAAAGGTGATCCGGGTCAGCGAGACGGCCAGCGCGAAACGCTCCGGGTCCTCGGAGAAGCCCGGTGCCAGGGCCCGCACCACCCACGGCATCGCCGGCATGGCCAGCGCCAGGAAGACGATCTGAACGAGGAGCATCAGGGTGAAGATGCGATCGGCGAAACGCCGGGCCGCCCCCGCCTCCGCGGCCTCGGACAGGCCGGCATAGCTCGGCACGAAGGCGGTGTTGAACGCGCCCTCGCCGAAGATGGCCCGGAAGTGGTTGGGCAGGCGGAACGCCACCACGAAGGCGTCGGCCACCGGACCGGCCCCGAGGATCGCGGCCATCACCACATCACGGGCAAAGCCCGTAACCCGCGACACCAGCGTCCAGCCGCCGACGGAGAGGATGCTGCGGATCATGGGACTCGCTCGACGGACGTCACGACCCTCCCCCTACGGGTCGGGCGCCTGCGGAGCAGGCAAGACAGAACATTTCGATGTTCGGGCGGAAACGGAGCGTCAGCACGAGTCCCCTTTCCTGGACGGAGAGGGGACCCGTTGCGATCAACGCTTGCCGGTCGAGGCTCGCGAAAGCAGTCGCGAGGACCTTCTGTCGGGCAGATGGCCGCCCCTGAACGTTGACACGGCAACGCCGCGGGCTTGGCGACCCGCGGCGCGGCATTCGCTTCTAAAAAAGGCTTACTTGGTGGCCTCGGCGTACATCTGTTCGACGTGCTCCCAGTTCACGAGGTTCTCGATGAACGCCTTGAGGTAATCGGGCCGGCGGTTGCGGTAGTCGATGTAGTAGGAGTGCTCCCACACGTCGACGCCGAGAATCGGCTTGGCGCCGTGGACGAGGGGGTTCTCGCCGTTGGGAGTCTTCTGGATCTCGAGCTTGCCGTCCTTGACCGCGAGCCAGGCCCAGCCGGAGCCGAACTGGCCGATGCCGGCCTGGATGAAGTCGGCCTTGAACTTCTCGAAGCCGCCGAGATCCTCGTCGATCTTCTTGGCCAGCGACCCCGGCACGGCACCGCCGCCGTTGGGCTTCATCCACTGCCAGAAGTGGATGTGGTTGTAGTGCTGCCCGGCATTGTTGAAGAGCGGCTGGTTGTTGCCGTAGGCGGCCACCAGAACCTCCTCGACGCTCTTGCCTTCGAGGCCGGTGCCTTCGAGGAGCTTGTTGCCCGTGTCGACATAGGCCTTGTGATGCTTGTCGTGGTGAAACTCGAGGGTTTCCTTCGACATGTAGGGGCCGAGCGCGTCGTAGGCGTAGGGCAGTTCGGGCAGGGTGAAGGTCATCGGCAAATCTCCGGGTCGTGACGTCAGGGATGCGAAGGCAGGCGCGACAATGCGCCCGCCGCCCGCTCAACCAACGCGCCGATACCTAAGTCGATGCCGACGCGGCGGCAACGCCGCAGGGGTCCACGGGGTGTGGCCGGCGGGCCGATTTTGCAAAAGGGGCGCAGGGCCTTACTATGCGCGCCGCACTCCGGGTGCAGGCGTTTTTTCGAGAGTTTCATGAACATTGCGCTGTTTGCGCTTGCCATCCTGATGATCGTCGGCGGCGTGGCGTCGGTCATCCAGGGGTTCCCCTTCGTGCGGCTGGAGAGCGGCATGGCCATGACCGTCGCCGGGGCCACCACCGCTTCGGCCGGCGTCGTGGTCCTCGGGCTCGCGGCCGTCGTCAGTCATCTGCGGGGCCTGGGACAGCGGCTGAGCGAACTGCGTCTCGCGGCTCCCGCGACGGAGGCCGCACCGGCCCGGGCCCTCGCCCCCCCCATGCCCGAACCCACGTTCGCGCAACCCTCCTTGGCGGAATCGTCCTTCGCGGAGCCGACCTTCGCGGAGCCGCCCCTGGCCATGTCCGGCGACCGACCGGCGCGTCAGCGGCCGAGCTTCGGCGAGCCCGGTCGCGATGGGGATTCCGGCGCGACGCCGGGCGTTGGAATGGCGAGTGTCGGAATGGCGGGGCTCGGTGCAGGGGTCGCCGCCGCGCGTTTCGCCCCCACCCCCGAGAGCGACGCGTTCGCCAGTGCGGGACCGGGGGGACGCGGAACGGAACCGACCTTCGTCCTGCCGCCGGAACCGGAGCCGGCGCCCCCGCCGGAGCCGGAGCCGGAGCCCGTCGAGCCGCTCCTGCCCGATCTCCTGCCTCCGGCGAGCGAGACCGCCCCAACCCCGGACGTGGTCGCGACGCCCGAGATTCCCGAGGCCGCAGAGGCGGAGCGTGCGGCGACGGACGAGACTCCGACCCCGACGCTGTTCGACACCGCCGGCGACGCGGCGGCCGAGCCGCTGCGCCTGTATCCGACCCTCGACACGACGGCCGCCGCGCCGCCGGCTCCGGAGCCCGAGCCGGCCGTGGTCGAACTCGCGCCCGACGTCGTCGGTACCTACAAATCCGGGGGCAACACCTACGTGATGTTCTCGAACGGCTCCATCGAGGCGGAGACGCCACGCGGGCGCTTCACCTTCGGCTCCCTCGACGAGCTCAAGGACTTCGTCCGGGCCGGCGGCGAGAACGACGCGCGGGGCGCGGCCTGAATCGGGCCTTCCTTCGCGTGGGCCAAAGCATCGTCCCGAAAGGTGGCCTCCCGCTTTCGGGACGATGCTCGAAGTTCGGATCAGGGCAGGGAATCGAAGACCGTGCTGCGCGCCGGCAGCGGCGCTCGCATGTGCAGGCAGAAGCCGTCCGCGTGGTAATCCATCGTCACGTCCGCCCGGACCTGTGCCGTCAGCACCCGCTGCAACAGGCGTGAACCGAAACCCTGGCGTGTCGGCGGGCGCACGGCCGGCCCGCCGCTCTCCCGCCACGCGAAGTCCAGCATCCCGTTCGCCCCGTCCGTCGTGAGACTCCATGTGACCGCGACGCGGCCATCCGGCGTCGAGAGCGCCCCGTACTTGGCCGCGTTGGTGGTGAGTTCATGGATCGCCATGCCGATGGGTACGGCGACTTCCGAGGTGAGATCGACGGGCGGCCCCTCGAGGCGGAGGCGGGCGTCCCCAGCCCCATCCTGGGGAATGTCGACGTAGGGCCGTAACTCGTTGGCTAGGAGGGTGCGCAGGGAGGCCGTCTGCCAGGTGTCCTCGGTCAGCACCGAATGGGTGTGGGCCAGGGACATGATCCGCCCCACGAACGCCTCGTAGAAGCTCTCGATGCTGGACGCCGTGCGCGCCGTGGAGCCGACGATGGCCTGCACCGTCGCGAGGGTGTTCTTCACCCGATGATGCAACTCGCGGATGAGCAGGGTCTGGCGTTCCTCGGCCAGCCGCCGTTCGGTGACATCGGCCACGACCCCGATGAGCCGGCGCGGCAGCCGGTGATGGGGGTCCTGCTCGAAGCGGCCGGCGAGATCGATGATGCGCCAGGCCCCGTCGCTTCGGCGCCGGATGCGGCCCGTAGCCTTGAGCACGGCGTCACCCCGCAGGGCATTCGAGATCGCCGTGCGGAAGGCGGCGCGGTCGTCGGGATGAAGGACGTGTTCGAGAAATTCGCGCTTGCCGACGGTCCCGTCCTCGACGCGGCGCCCGAAGATCGCGAACATGCGTTCGTTTTCCCAAACGGCCTGATCATCGAGCATGTGCCACTCGAAAATGCCGAGGGCAGCAAGGGAGGTGGCGATGCGCAGGCGCTGCTCCCCCGCATGCAGGGCGGCACGGGTCGCGACCTGGGCGGTGATGTCCTGCACCACGCCGACGATGGCCGTGAGGCCGTCCGCTCCTTCCCGCCGCGCCTCGCCGCGCAGACCGAGATGGATCTCGCTGCCATCGTCCGAGCGGCGCACCCGGCATTGCAGGGTAAACGAACCTCCCCGCGCCAGGGCCTTGCGCACCTCGGCTTCGACCCGCTCCACTTCGCGCGCGTCGATACGGGCACGCAGGTTCGCCCAGGATAGGCTGGAGCCGGGCCGGTCGCCCAGGAGCTGGGCGGCGCGGCGCGAGAGCGCAACGCGGCCGGTCTCCGCGTCGAAGCGCCATTCCCCGAGACCGGCCGCGGCCAGCGTCGCCCGATCCTCGACGGCCGGCCCGAAATCCTCCGCCTCCGCTCCATCGACAACGAGGATCTGCACGCCGTCCGCCGGGGGCGAGGGCCGGACGCGAACATCGACGGCGCGGCCATCGGCACGGCGCCACCGCCGCAGACCGGCCGGCACCGGCACGGCAACTTCACCGAGATGCGCGAGGGATCGTCCGCTCAGGTCCCCGGGCGGATATCCGAGCAGCGCGCAGAGATGGGGGTTGGCGGCGTCGATGCGGCCGGCCCGTAGATCCAGGGTCAGGAGGCCGATCGCCGCCCCCGCGAAAGCCGTCCCGGTCGCCTGCTCCGCGGGCAGCGCCGCCGGTTCGTTGCCGTTGTGATCCGCCGCGTCGCCCAATCCGCAACCTCGCTCAACGACGCCGCATCGCGCACAAAGTTTCCCCTGCCCGCTTCGGCAGAGCCGAGGAACGACGCGTCACGCGCATGCAAGGCCTTCGGGCGGCGGAAGGCAAGGGGGGTTCTTCCCCCACGGGCGCCCCTTACGGGGACGGCACCGCCCTAAACGGCGGCGACGCGCCGGAATTCGAGGTAGGTCGGTGCCCGGCCGGCAGCCAGGGCCTTGGCCTCGTAGCGGGTACCCGGCCAGTCGGACCAGGCGAGGCGCCAATCGTCGGCCGAGGCCGCAGTCCAGGCGAGACCGGGGCAGCGGCGGGCCCGCACCAGGGTCCAGCCGGCATAATCGTCGATGTCGCTCGCGAAGCGGAACACGCCGCCGGGCTTCAGGACGCGGGCGATCTCGCCGAGGGACTCGGGCGAGACGAAGCGTCGCTTGCGCTGACGGCGTTTGGGCCAGGGATCGGGATAGAGCAGGTAGACCCGCGAGAGAGCACCGTCGGGGATCGTAGCGAGGAGCGCCGTGGCGTCCTCGTCCCAGACCCGGACGTTGCGGAGCGCGCCGTCGTCCACGGCCCGCAGGAGCTTCGCCACGCCGTTGACGAAGGGCTCGGCGCCGATGATGCCCACGCGGGGATTGGCGCTCGCCTGGGCGGCCAGATGCTCGCCGCCGCCGAAGCCGATCTCGAGCCAGACCTCGTCGACCGGCGTCGGAAACAGCGCGCGCGGATCGAGGTGCGTGCCCGCCGCCGGCAGGGCCACACGCAGGGTCGGCAGCAACTCGGCGATCCGTTGCTCCTGAACGGCGCGCAGGCGCTTGCCCTTGCGTCGACCGAAGAAGGCCCGATCGGCGCCCTCGGCCGCGTCCCCGCCCGGAAGGGGCGGGAGTTCATCCCGCCCCATGGTCATGGGATCAGGACAGGGCCGACTTGAGACTGTCGGCAAGATCGATGCGCTCCCACGAGAAGCCGCCATCCGCCTCGGGCGCCCGCCCGAAATGCCCGTACGCGGAGGTGCGGGCGTAGATGGGCTTGTTGAGGCCGAGCTTCGTCCGGATGCCGCGGGGCGACAGGTCGAAGGCGTTCATCAGGACGTCCTCGAGCTTCGCCTCGTCGACCCGGCCGGTGCCATGCAGATCGACATAGATCGACAGGGGTTTGGCGACGCCGATGGCGTAGGCGAGCTGGATGGTGGCGCGGGTCGCGAGGCCGGCAGCGACGACGTTCTTGGCGAGATAGCGTGCGGCATAGGCCGCCGAACGGTCGACCTTCGTCGGATCCTTGCCCGAGAAGGCACCGCCGCCATGGGGGGCGGCTCCGCCGTAGGTGTCAACGATGATCTTGCGGCCGGTGAGGCCGGCGTCGCCGTCCGGGCCGCCGATCACGAACTTGCCCGTGGGATTCACGTGCCAGACGGTCTCCTCGGAGACCCAGTCCTTCGGAAGGGCGTTGAGAATGTAGGGCTCGACGATGGCGCGCACGTCGGCCGAATCGAGGCTCTCGTCGATGTGCTGGGTCGAGAGCACGATCTGGGTCACGCCGACGGGGCGGCCGTTCTCGTAGCGGACGGTGACCTGACTCTTGGCATCGGGGCCGAGCTTGGCCGCGTCGCCCTGACGGCCCTTGCGGGCGTCGGCGAGGTCCTTGAGGATCTTGTGGGCGTAGTAGATCGGCGCCGGCATGAGCTCGGGCGTCTCGTCGGACGCGTAACCGAACATGATGCCCTGGTCGCCCGCGCCCTCGTCCTTGTTGCCGGACGAATCGACGCCCTGCGCGATGTCGGCCGACTGGGCGTGCAGATGGATGGCGATGTCGTTGTTCTTCCAGTGGAAGCCCGACTGCTCGTAGCCGATGTCCTTCACCGCCTCGCGGGTGAGCTCTTCGAGGTGCTTGAAGGTTACCGAATCCGGGCCACGGACCTCGCCCGCGATGACGATGCGGTTCGTGGTCGCCAGGGTCTCGACGCCGAGGCGCGCCTCCGGCATCGCCGCGATATAGGCATCCACCACCGTATCGGAGATCCGATCGCAGACCTTGTCCGGATGACCTTCCGAAACGGACTCGCTCGTGAAGAGGTAGTTGGAACGTGCCATGGACAGCAAACCCGGTTCTCGGGTGCGCCTCATGCGATGCGTCGACCCCGGCTTGACGGAAGGCCGGGGTTCTCGCATCGCCCCCCAGGCCGGTCAAGACGAAAAACCGAACGCGTCCGGTAAAAAGAACGAAACGGGCGATCCTCAGCCCTTGAGCTTAGCGTCGAGGGCGTGGATCGCGGCCGAAAACTCTCGCCGCCGCTCCTCGGAGAAATGCTCGCTCACATGACGGGCCACCACTTCCACGAGCCCGTCCCAGCCGTCGCCGGACACGTAGGGCTGCTGAGGCGGCTCGGAGAAGCCGACGGCGACCGTGTCCTCGTCGGTGTGAGCGAGTTCCTCGAAGAAGTACGAGACGGGCACACCCGTCATCCGGCTGAAGCTCTCGAGGTGGATCGCGCTGATCCGGTTCGTACCCTTCTCGTATTTCTGGAGTTGGGCGGCGGACATGCCGAAGCGTTCGGCCACCCGCTTCTGGGTCAGGGACGCCTTCTTGCGCTGCTCGGCGATGCGCCGACCCACATGCACGTCCCGCGCGTCGGTCTTCTGGCCTGCCATCCTGCTCGTTTCCGTCACACGGCCTTCCGCCGAAGCCTCGGAAAAGCGCGGCCACCCCGTCGTCGCGACGGGATCGAGGCCTCGCGCTTCCGCTGCGCCCGCGGTACGGGCTGAGAAGATGGTGGCGTCCCCGGCAGGTCTCGAACCTGCGACCCCAGGTTTCATACCACTTCGGCTTCCGCCGCCGCGCCCTCGCGGGTGCGTTCGTGGCCTGGACTATCCCTTCACCATGGGCTCCCGAGGAAACCGTTAGGTGCCGCCCGTCTAGTCTCTACACCTTCCCGCCGCGCTCCTTAAGGGGACCGTGACGGGCTTGGCTCGGGATCGGCGGGGCCTGCCAGGGGCAGACCCTCGGGCTTTCCCCGAATTTGAGCGGATCCGCCGCGCGGTTTCCCCTCGCGACGCCCAATTTTGTCTAGGAAACCTGTGCTCTGTCCAGCTGAGCTACGGAGACTCACCGCCGTCTTCGTAGCACCAACGCCGGGGCAGGCCAACCGCGCCGAGGCCGCGCGGCGCGCGTTCTGTGGCGAGCCTGCCGCAGGGCGTCCGAAACGGTGCCGCGCGCGCAAGGCAGTGCTTGTTCCGCGGCCGGCTCTCTCCACAATGCCGGCCGAGGCTCAAGGAGAATCGGTGCATCATGCGGGATCGGCGGCGCGTCCGCGGCGCATTCGGCGCCTCCGTCCTGGCGGCCTTCGCCACCGGTTTCGGCCCGGCGAGGCCGGCCGTGGCCGCGGCGCCCGAATGCCGGAGCGCGTCCCTGCCGGCGACGGCGCTCGCGGCCGTCGGCCCGCGCGGCGAACTGGCGTTCGCGTCGGGCGCACGTGGCGTCCTCGACGGCTTGCGCTGGCCGGAGGCACCGGACCTCGCCGGGGCCGCCGCCGCGTGGCTGGAGAGGCACCGGGGCGTGCCCCTCACCCTCGTGGCGCGGGGCGAGACCGACCGCTGGGGCCGGGCCCATGTCGATGCCCTCGCGGCCGATGGCACCCTCGATCTCGCCGGCGGCCTCGTGGAAGCCGGCCTCGCCATCGTGGATGCGGGCGAGCGCGACAGCCTGTGCCGGCCGGGACTTCTCGCCGTGGAGGCGGGGGCACGCGGGGCCGGCCGAGGTCTGTGGCGCGAGGCGGAGCAGGAGGCTGGAGACGGTGCGGCCCTGCGGGCACGCCTTGGCCGCTTCATCGTGGCGCGCGGGCGCATTCTCTGGGTCGGCGAGCGGTCGCGGCGAACCTATCTCGATTTCGCGAGGCGCGGCGCAGACGGGCTCACGGTAACCGTGTCGAAACGCACTTGGCGCCAGTTGCAGGAACGTGGTTTGAGTGCGGCCACCCTGCGTGGCCGGCTCGTCAGGGTCCGGGGCATCGTCGAACTCTGGCGAGGTCCGACCCTCGATGTGGCGAGCGCGGACATGATCGAAATCTTGGACGCGGCGCAGGGGCGCTGATCGGTATGACGGGGGCCATGACAGGGGGCACAGCGTGGGCCTGGGGCATCGCGCGCGGACCGGCGGCGGCCCCGGTGCGCGTCGGCGCACGCGCGACCGCTCTCCTTCTCTTCACGCTGCTCTCGGGCTGCATCGGCGACCAGACCGGCGCGACCCTTCAGCCGGCCGTCGTCGCGGTGCCGGCGGAGGCACCCCGCGTCATCGGCCGCGAGCGCACCACGGCGGATGCCGACCATGCCAAGCTCGTGGCTTCGTTCGGGGGCGAGTACCGCGCGCCCGCGGCCCTGAAGCTCCTCACCGAAGTCACCGACCGCCTCGTGCGCGCCACCGACCGGCCGGAGGAAACCTACGTCGTCACCCTCCTCGATTCGCCGGTAATCAACGCGTTCGCCCTGCCCAACGGACGGCTCTACGTCACGCGAGGCCTCCTCGCCCTGGCGAGCGACACCTCCGAGATCGCGGCCGTTCTCTCGCATGAGATCGCCCACGTCACCCTGCGCCATGCCACCGCCCGCACGGAACTGGCGCTTCGCTCGCAGCTCGTGAGCCGGGTCGTGGCCGACGTGCTCAACGATCCGGTCACGGGTGCGCAGCTGCAGAACCAGTCGAAATTCGCCCTGGCGCGGTTCTCGCGCGATCAGGAACTCGAGGCGGACGGCGTCGGGGTCAAGACCCTGGCACGGGCCGGCTACGATGCCTTCGGGGCCGGTCGGTTCCTGCGCGGGCTCAGCCGCAGCACCGGAATGAAGACGGGCACGGGCCAGGGCGGCGAGCCCGATATGCTCGCGACTCATCCGGGCACGCAGGAGCGCATCACCCTCGTCACCCGGGCGGCGCGCCTCATCGGCGCCCCCGGCCTCGGCGTCGACGAGCGCGCGCGCTACCTCGCGGCCGTGGACGGCATCGCCTATGGCGACAATCCCGGCGACGGCACCGTGCGGGGTCACCGCTTCCTTCATCCCGGCCTCGGCATCGCCTTCGAGGTCCCGGCGGGATTCACCATCGAGAACACGCGCAACGCCGTTCTTGGCACCACCCCGGAGGGGAGCCGCAGGCTCCTGTTCGACCAGGTGGAGAACCCGGCCGGACAGGGCCTGGACGAGGTGCTGAAGGCCACCTGGAACGATGCCATCGAGGCCGGTTCGCTGGAGAGCCGGACCATCGGCGGGCATCCGGCCGTCACCGCCCTGTCACGGGGCAAGGACTGGACTTTCCGCCTCGCCGCCATCCGGGTGGGCGAAACCACGTACCGGATGATCATGGCCGCCAAAGGAGCCACGGACCCGGACGCCGCCTTCCGGCGCTGGACGGAGAGTCTGGCGGCCGTGGAGGCCGCCGAGACCCAGGCCCTGCGGCCGCTGCGGCTTCAAGTGGTGCAGGCCACGGCGTCGGACACCGTGGAGGGCCTCGCCCACCGCATGCAGGTGCCCGACCGGGCCATCGACCGCTTCCTCGTACTCAACGGCCTCGACCGCGGGGCCACCCTCCGTGCGGGCCAGGGCTACAAGATCGTCGTCGAGTGATCCCGCGCTGACGCTCACGTTAGCGAGAATCGCCACACTTGCCGAACGATCCTGTTTCGCCGTCCGCTGAAAGCGATCATCCTACCGGAGAGCTTGACTGTCTGGCGTCCGTCCTCGTACGGCGCAAACCTGGAACGACGACATGTTCGATGCCCTTGGGAGCTTCCTCGACCGAAGCAACCTTTCGCCCCATGGCATCTGTCTCCTGTGGCGACCGGAACTGATCTGGACCCACGTCGTCTCCGATTTCGTGACCGGCGTATCCTATTTCACCATTCCGGTAGCCATGGGGGTTTTTCTCATCAGACGCCGGGATGTCGCCTTCGGGTGGATGGGTTGGGCCTTCGCGTTCTTCATCCTCGCCTGCGGCGCCACACATTTTCTGGCGATCTGGACCCTGTGGGTGCCCGACTACGCCGCCGAAGCCCTGCTGAAGGCCTTCACGGGGATCGGGTCCTTCATCACCGCGATCGTGCTTTGGTCGCTGCTGCCGCGTGCCGTCGCCCTCCCCTCCCCCGAAGCCCTGCGCCGCGCCAATGCCGAACTCGTCGACCGCATCCGTGAGCGCGATGCCGCCCTCGACGCCCTGCGCACGGCCATCGCCGACCGCGAGCGCGCGGAGGAGATGCTGCGCCAGACCCAGAAGATGGAAGCCATCGGCGCTCTCACGGGCGGCGTCGCCCACGACTTCAACAACCTGCTCGGCGTGGTCATCGCCAACCTCGATCGGCTCGCGCGATTTCCCCTAGAGAGCGGCGCCGAGCGTGCCCGTAGCAGCGCCCTGACGGGCGCGGAGCGGGCCGCGAGCCTCGTGCAAAAGATGCTCGCCTTCGCCCGGCGCCAGCCCCTGCAGCCAACCCGCTTCGACGCCAACGGCCTCATCGCCGACCTGTCCGAGCTTCTCCGTGGCGCCCTGAACGCCGTTGAGCCGCCGGAGATGACGTTGGCGCCCGACCTCTGGCCCGTGCGCGTCGACGCCAACCAGCTCGAGAACGTCCTCCTCAACCTCGCGGTGAATGCCCGCGATGCCATGCCGGAGGGCGGACGGGCGACGATCCGCACGCGCAACGTCCCCGCCGCCGAGGCGGCCGCTCGCGCCGGCCTGCCGGCCGTCGACCACATCCTCATCAGTGTGACGGATCAGGGCTGTGGCATGAGCCCGGAGGTCAGCGCCCGCGCCTTCGAGCCGTTCTTCACCACCAAGGCCGTGGGCGAAGGGACGGGCCTGGGGCTCAGCCAAGCCTTCGGCTTCGCCAAACAGTCGGGCGGACACATCCTGCTCGACAGCCGCCCCGGCCACGGCACCACCGTGGAAGTCTACCTGCCACGTGACCGCGACACCGCGGTCCGCCCGGCGAGCCGGGTATCGGAGGCGACGGCGCCACCTCCCTTCGTTCCCGCCTCCAGCTTCGCCTGACCGGAGAGCCGCCCCATGACCGAACTCACCGCGCTCCGCATCCTCGTCGTCGAGGATGAACTCATGCTCCTGGAAGTGATCGCCTCCGAACTCGAGGATGCGGGCTTCGCCGTCGCTCAGGCGATGACGGCCGAAATCGCCCTTGGCCTCATCGAGGGCGGCGCGCCGATCGACATCCTGTTCACGGATATCCGCCTGCCCGGCGCCATGGACGGCTGGCAACTCGCCGAGGCGGCGCGCCGCCTGCGACCGGGCCTGCCGATCATCTACGCCACCGGCTTCACCCAGACACCGCCTCGCCTCGCGGAGGGCAGCCTGTTCTTCACCAAGCCCTACCGGGCCCAAGCGATCATCGAGGCGATCCGGACCCTCGGCTGCGCCCCCGTGTGATCTCCGAAACTGCCGGGGGTTCGGCCGTCGAAGTCCGACTTCTTGGCCGAACGTCCGCACCGACGAGCGGTCAGGCGGCGGCCAGGGACAGGGACATCGATTCCTTCTTCATCAGCTCGCGATAGAACCCGTCGAGGTGGGTCAGGTTGTCCGGCGAACCGTCCTGGATGATGCGCCCGCCCTCGAGCACCACGATCCGGTCGAAATCCTTCAGGGTCGACAGCCGGTGGGCGATGGCGATGACCGTGCGGCCGCTCATGAGGTTAGCCAGTGCATGGCGGATCGCCTCCTCGGATTCGGCATCGAGGGCCGACGTCGCCTCGTCGAGGAGCAGGATCGGCGAATCCTTGAGGATGGCGCGCGCGATGGCGATGCGCTGGCGCTGGCCCCCGGAGAGCTTCACGCCGCGGTCGCCCACGATGGTGTCGAACCCCTCGGGCAGGGCCTCGATGAAGTCGGTGCAATGGGCGGCGGCGGCGGCCTTCCACACATCCTCGTCCGACGCGTCGGGCCGGCCGTAGCGGATGTTCTCCCGCAGGGTCCGGTGGAACATCGAGACGTCCTGCGGCACCACCGTGATGGCCTCGCGCAGGGAATCCTGCGTCACGCGCTGGATGTCCTGGCCGTTGAGGAGGATGCGCCCGCCTTGCGCGTCGTAAAAGCGCTGGATGAGGGAGAACAGGGTGGATTTTCCGCCGCCCGACTTGCCGACGAGGCCAACGCGCTGGCCGGGCTGGATGGCGAGGTCGAAATCCGTGAATACGGCGCGCCCGTCCGGATAGGAGAAGGCGACGTGGTCGAAGGTGATCTCGGCGCCGGTGCCGGAAAGCGGCACGGCTTCCGGGTGGTCCGTGAGGTCGTGGGGCTGCAGCAGGGTGTGCAGGGCCTCCGACAGGCGGGCGGTGTGCTGGGTCGCGTCCACCAGGGCCACGGCGAGGTCGCGGGTGGCGGCCAAGATCCGGATTCCGAGGGTGCAGACGAGAACCACCTGTCCGTTCGAGGCGGCGCCTGCCTCCCACAGGGTGATCGCCCAGTAGAGCAGACCAAGAACCGCGAGCACGGTCAGGATCGCGTGCACGATGCGCAGCTTCTCGAGATAGAGCAGCGACGAGCGGCGGGACCGCATCTCGACGCCGATGGTGCCGTCGAAGCGGGTGTACTCTCGCTTGAACGCCGAAAAGGCGCGCACCAGAGGCATGTTGCCGACAAGATCGACCATCTCGCCATCGACGCTCGCGGCCTTGGCGGCGAAGTCGTGATGGAGGGGTTTTCCGGCCGCCGCCATCTTGAACATGAGCACCACGACGGCGGCGAAGATGCCGGCGAGCACAAGGGCCATCGTGAGGCTGACGGTGCCGATGTAGAGAATCGACAGGAACGCGGCCACGCAAGGCGGCATCACGTTGAACACGAACATGTTCTCGACGGTGAAGATCGCGTTCGAGGTGGCGGTGATGCGCGACGCGAGGGTGCCGGGTTGGCGGTCGGCGAAGAACGACGGCGAGTGCCCGGTCATATGGCGGAACAGGTCACGCCGGATGTCGCCGGTGACGCCCACGAAGGTGAAGGATCCCGTCAGACTTGCCACGCGCCAGAGCATGTTGTCGGCGGCGATGAAACCGACGAGGAGCGCGAGGGCGCCCCAGATCAGCCCGGCGTCGGGCCCCTTGCTCAGGGCGTCGACGACCCCCTTGAGGGCGTAGTCCGTGCTCACCGAGAAGCCGACGGCGCCCAGAACGGCGCACAGGATGACGAAATGCGGCAGGGCCCGACGGCGCAGGTAGCGCGCGACGAAGGCGAACGGCCTGTCGGCATAGACGCACAGGTCTTCCATCGCGGTGACAATCCCGTTTTCCGAGCGCATGCGCCCGTTTTTCAAGCAATCCTGCCTCTGCCCGAGGCCACCTTAGTGGACCATGGAGTCCGAACGACGTCAGGTCAGGTACACGACACTTTTTGTCCCCACCGTTCGCAACGCGAAGCTCGCGCGAGCGTTGCAGCCTCACGTCGAGCTTCGTCCTTTATGAGGAAGAAATCTGAACGTGGCTTGAGCGGCAAGCGAATTCGATGCCGCCGCCGACCCGAGAATCAGGAACCGGTGGCGCGACGGGTTTCCGGCATGATCAGGGCGATCATCACGAATCCGACGAAGCCCACGAAGGCAAGGCCGAGGAAGGCCGAATGGCTTCCGAGGCGGTCGGCCATGATGCCGGCCAGCGAGGTCGAGAGGGCCGCCCCGATGCCCATGGCGGTGCCGACGGCTCCGAGGGCGATGTTGAAGCGCCCGGTGCCGCGGGTCACATCCGAGACCACGAGGGGCACCATCACGCCGAACACCGCCGCCGAGATCCCGTCGAACACCTGGATCGCCACGAGGAGTTCGGGACTGTCGGTGTAGGCGAACAGGAGACCGCGGATGGGCAGGGCGGCAAAGCCGATGAGCAGCAGGGGCCGGCGGCCCCAGCGCTCGGCGGCGCGCCCCACGGCCGGCCCCGAGACGGCGAGCACCACCTGGGGCACGACGATGCAGGCGGCGATGAGGGCCGTCGCGGTCTCGCTCGCGCGCAGGGTCAGCATGCTGCCGACGAGCGGCAGCATCGCCGCGTTGGCGAGGAAGAACAGGGTCATGCAGCCGCCGAAGCACATGAGGGCCCGGTTGGTGAGCAGGGCGCGCACGGCGCCCTCCCGCCGGGGGGCAATGGCCCCGGCCGTGGGTGCGTTCGCCACGGTCACGGGGCCGATCTCGTCGGCGCGGATGAACGACAGGGCCACGAGGGTCGGGATCATCAGGAAGGCGGTGAGATAGAACACCGCGTCGTTGGAAAGGTAGTAGCCGCAGGCCCCCATGCCGGCGGCTGCCACGGCATTGCCGAGGGCCGAGAAACTGGCGTTGCGCCCGAGGCGCTCGCCGGCCCGGCCATGGCCGACGAGGCCGATGCTGATGGCCGCGATGGCGGGGGTGAGGATGCAACTCGCCGCCGAATGGGCGGCCATGGCGAGGAGCACGATGAGGAAGTTCGGCCACAGGGCGAGGGCGAAGGCGCTGAGCGCGATGGCCACCACCGAGAGGCCGGCGGCGAAGCGCAGCGAGCGCATGGCATCGACGAAGGCCCCGCCCGGCACCTGACCGAGCAGACTGACGAGGCTGCCGATGGTGAGCGCGAAGCCGATATCCGATTGGGTCCACTTCGCCTGGGTGAAGTAGACCGCGAGGAACGGACCGAACCCCGTCTGGAGGTTGGCGACGAAGAACGCGAAGCCGTCGAGGCCGCGGCTGCTGGTGCGGGAGGGCCCCTCCATGTCGACGCCTTCCGCCCCCCCATCGACAGCCCCCCCGCGCCGGGGCACGGGGCGGGGCCGGAACTCGGGCCGGGCAACCTCCCTCGGCTTGAGGGCGCGGCGATCCTTCGGGAGGGGAACCGTCATTTGTCCGGCGTTCTCTCGGCCGGCTTGTCGGTGGGTTTCTCGGGGGACGCGGCGGGCGGGAGAACGGCCGGGCTCGCGGGTGCGGAGGCGGGGGCAGCGGGGGCCGGGGCGGCGGCGGCGGGCCCTGCGGCCTGCTGGTCGCCCTCGGGCACGGCGGGGCTCGCCGGGCCAAGGACCACGATGGGGTCGCCCGGCTTGTACTCCGGCGAGACCCGGACCTGGTTCCGGGTCAGCTGCAGCACGAGGCGCGTCGGCTTGCCGTCGTTGGTGAACCGCATGGCGCGCCAGTCCACGGCGATCTTGCGTGAGCCGACGCCGAGGAAGCCGCCGAAATCGATGATGGCCGCGCGCGGACGCCCGTCCTTGTCGAGGATGATGTCGATAATCCGGCCCATGTCCTCGCCGTTGGCGCTGCGCACGGCCTTGCCGAGGACGCCCTCGTAATCCGCCGTGTCGAGGACGGTGGCCGGGGTGCCGGTGGGCAGAACCGGTCCCTGCGCCGGGGCGGCACTCGGGGCCGCAACCGGCGCGGGAGGAACGTTCGAGGCCGGGGCGGCGGCGGACGGCGCCGTTGGGGTCTGGGCGGGCGCGGATCCGGCCGGCGGAGTCGCCGGCGGCGCGGCACCCGTGGGCGCTGCCGACGCGGCGGGCATTTCGGCGGGCTTGCCGTTGGGCTGGGATTCCTCGGCGAGGGCGGATGCGGCTCCGAGGCCGATCGTCGTCGCGGCGATCATCCGGACAAATCTGAACACGTGCGTTCCCCGAGCGATGATCACGCCAGCCTTTGTGCAGAACCCGGATCCATCCGGCAGGCTCCCGCGGCGCCGCGGGCTCCCGTCACTGCGCAATGACCAAGGCGAAGTTGTGAAGGCCGCCGAAGCGAGCTTGACCGCTGTGCCACTCCACCCCGCGCTCCGCAATCGTTCCGTGCGTCAGCGCACGCATCCGTGGAGACCCGACCGAGAATGGGCGCCGGCCACGGATCCGCCGCGTCTGGTTTTCGCCAAGTCTGCGTCGTACACACCCGGAAGACCTTGCCACCCCGCCACGTGCGGGCTCCGATCGCCCGAGGACCTGTGCCGATGCCCTTCTTCCGTAACGCCAGCGCCACGGTGCTCCTCGCCGCCGCCCTGGGGGGCTGTCAGGCGCTGAGCGGCGGCGGCGGCGTGATGCCGGAGAGCGACGTCGGCCCGCCGCCCTCGATGCGTGGGTCGGTCCCGAATGCGGCGGGCCCGCGCTCGGCCCGCGTCGACCCCGATGGAAACCCGCTTCAGACGACGCCGACCCGACGCCTCGATCTGCCGCGCTCGGCCGGGGGCGCCACGCGCTCGGCCTCGTCCGAGGAGCGCCGCATTCGGCGCGAGGACATCGAGGGCAACAGCGAGGGCCGCTCGGGTTCGAGCGGTGGCGTGGCGCCGAGCCTCGGTTCGGGCGGCGTCGGCGTCGGCGGCAAGTTCTGAGGAGTTCCTCCCGGGCCGGTCCTCCGGGAGCCGGCCTCGGCGAGCGCGCGTCTCAGACCGCGAAACGCTGCCCACCATAGTAATCGTCGAGCCGACCGCCGAAGGCCGGATCGGCGAAGGGATCCTCGCCGGCGCCGTGGATCGGCGCCCGGGCGAGGGTGTCCCGGTCGATATCCACGATGTAACCGCCGAGTTCGACGCTGTAGCGCAGGGATCGCCACGGCAGCGGGTGATGGCCCTCCCCGAGGCCGAGGAACCCGCCGAAGGACAGGACCGCGTAGGCGACCTGCCCCGTGACCTTGTCCACCATGAAATTGCGCACCGTGCCGAGGTGCTCGCCGGCGGCATCGTAAGCCGCCGTGCCCTCGACCTTGTCGGAGGCGATCAGGCGGGGCGTCTCGTCGATGGCGACGCCCTCCCCCCTGGGATCGAGTTCGAGGGAGCCTGGCGGTCGCAGATGGCGCTCGGTGGGTAGGTCTGTCGGCATCGGGGCGCTCCGGGGTGTCGAGACACGGCCAACGCGCGACGGCCCCGGCCAGGTTCCCGGCTCCGCCCACACGGCCCCGGAGGCGGGGCCGTCGCAGGCCGGCCCTGGGGAAGCCTTGTGTCAGATCGAGACCCCACTGGCGGGGATGCCGGAGGCGTCGGCGGCCTCGGCCTGGATCACGGCGCCGAGGCCGCCGATGAGGAGGATGGCCGCGCCGAGGGCGAGGGCGAAGACGGACAGGATCATGGCGCGACCCTCGGGACAGCCCCTTAACCGTTCGTTGCCGAAGGCCAACAGAGCCGATCCGAAGCGAAATCACTGGAGGGCGCGAAGATTCTTTGGGATAGGCCGTCCTGTGGATGATGCGGCCCGCTCTATGCTCCGCACGGCGGCACGACGGCTGGTCCGGAATCCAGTCGCGGCCGCGGCGCATGAGCGTAGACGTGCGCCGCACCGGCGATCCGTCCGGCGCAGCGGCGATGGTTTCCCTTTCAAAATTCGAGACTTGAGTGAATTTCGTCGGCCGCCTCCGGCGCCCGTCCTCGACCGTTTCCTGCCCTTCGGCCTCAACGGACCGGCGGGTGTCGAGCGCAAGTCCGGCGCGCGGAGGCGCCGAACTCGCGCGCTCGGCCGCCGGGCGATCCTGTTCACAGGTGCCGCTCCCTGTGGACGGGCCCGGCGCCCGGGGCGGATTCCCCTTGGAACGGTCGCAACACTGCTTAGTTGTTGCAGCTATGCGCTCCGAGGCCCCGTGCCGTGGGCGTACCGGCGCTGGCAGCCGAACCTTCGGAGGAATTCCATGGCCAAGACCACGACCAAGAGCCCCGCCAAGAGCGCGGACAAGGGCGCCGAGACGGGCGACGAGAAGCCGGCCGCCAAGGGCAAGAAGGTCGCCGCCCCCAAGGGCGACGGCGCCAAGCCCAACGCTCTTCAGCAGCCGCTCAAGCCCTCCCCCGAACTCGCGGCCGTCGTCGGCGAGGCCAACCTTCCGCGCGGCGAAGTGGTGAGCAAGGTCTGGGAGTACATCAAGAAGCACGAGCTTCAGAACCCGGAGAACAAGCGCGAGATCCTGGCCGACGACAAGCTCAAGAAGGTCTTCGGCAAGGACAAGTGCACCATGTTCGAGATGAACAAGCATCTCGCCGCCCATCTCAAGTCGGCCTGATCCTGCGGACCGTCGGGCCGGTCCCACATGGGGACCGGCGGCGGATTCTGCTCCGAGTCGCCGTGAGATGGTCGCCCTCACGGCGAGCGGCCTGATGGCCGCAGCCATCGGCTCACCCTCGTTGGCCGGCGAGACGCAACGCACCGACCCTGCGCCCCTGCGGATCGCCATGGTGCTGTTTCCCGGCATGACCGCCCTCGACGTGGTCGGACCGCAAGTCTTGCTCGCCGGTCTGGCAGGGCCTCAGCTTCATCTCGTGGCCGGACGTACCGGGCCGGTGGCGAGCGACACCGGCCTCGAGATCGTCGCAACGGCCGATTTCGACACCTGCCCCCGCGACCTCGACATCCTCCTGGTGCCCGGTGGCGACGGGACGCCGGATCAAATGGCCGACGTCGCCCTCCTCGCCTTCCTGCGCGACCGTGCCGAACGGGCGGCGTGGATCGGGAGCGTCTGCACGGGGTCGCTGATCCTCGGCGCGGCGGGCCTGCTGACCGGTTACCGCGCGACCTCGCATTGGTGCGTGCGCGATGCAGTCCTCCCCCTCCTCGGAGCAATTCCGGTGGCCGAGCGCGTGGTGTTCGATCGCAACCGGGTGACGGCGGCCGGGGTCTCGGCCGGCCTCGATCTCGCCCTGGCGCTGTCCGCACGTCTGCGCGATCCCGATTATGCCCGCACGAGCCAGCTCGTGGCGGAATACGCGCCGCAGCCGCCCTTCGCGGCGGGCACACCGGAGGCTGCCGGCCCGGCGATCACACAAGCCGCGATGGCCATTCTAAAGGAGCTGACGGAACGCTCGCTCGCCGCCGCCCGGGCGCGCCGCGGCTGACCCGAACTTCGTACGGGACGGCCCGTGTGACACACCGCAACCGACTGGTGTGGCGGTGGATTTCCGCTAACGTCACGGGCATTGCCCCCTTCTCCCACAGCGAGACGACGTATGGCCGGCGGTTTGGCGGACGATCTCACCCGGACGAAATCCCTCGAGCGGCTGAACGCCGACGCCGAGGGCGGTGAGAACAAGCTCGCCCGCACCCTCGGCCCCTGGAGCCTCATCGCCCTGGGCATCGGCGCGGTGATCGGCGCGGGCCTGTTCTCCCTCACGGGGATCGCGGCCGCCGAGCATGCGGGGCCGGCGGTGGTGATCTCCTTCGCCATCGCCTCCATCGCCTGCGCCTTCGCCGGCATGTGTTACAGCGAACTCGCGGGCATGATCCCCGTGGCGGGCTCGGCCTACACCTACGCCTACGCCACCATGGGCGAACTCGTCGCCTGGATTATCGGCTGGGATCTCGTGCTCGAATACGCGGTGGGCGCCGCCACCGTGTCGGTGAGCTGGTCGAGCTACGTCACGCGGTTCCTGCGCGACACCCTGGGCATCAACCTGCCGCCGAGCCTCGTCCACTCGCCCTTCGAGACCTACACCCTCGCCGACGGCGCCACGGCCCACGGCCTCGTCAACCTGCCGGCGATCCTCATCATCGTGGCGGCCTCGGCGCTGCTCATGATCGGCATCCGCGAATCGGCCCGGGTCAACGCCGTGGTGGTGATGGTCAAGCTCGCCGTGGTGGCGGTCGTGGTCGGTGTCGGCCTATTCTACGTCAAGGCGCAGAACTACGTGCCGTTCATCCCCGAGAACACCGGCACCTTCGGCGAGTACGGCTGGAGCGGGATCATGCGCGGGGCTGGCGTGGTCTTCTTCGCCTATGTCGGCTTCGATGCCGTCTCGACGGCGGCACAGGAGGCGAAGAACCCTCAGCGCAACATGATGATCGGCATCCTCGGCTCGCTCGCCATCTGCACGGTGATCTACATCGCCTTCGCGGGCGTGCTCACCGGCCTCGTCCATTACGACCAGATGCGGGGCGACGCCGCCCCGGTGAACACCGCCATCGCGCAGACGCCGTTTCCCTGGCTGCGCAGCCTCGTGACGCTGGGCGTCATCGCGGGCTTTTCCACGGTGATCCTGGTGCTGCTGCTCGGCCAGAGCCGGGTGTTCTATTCCATGAGCCAGGACCGGCTGCTGCCGGGCTTCTTCTCGAAGATCCATCCCACCTGGAAAACGCCCTACCGCTCGAACCTGTTCTTCATGGTGTTCACGAGCGCGCTCGGCGGCTTCCTGCCGATCTCCCAGCTCGGCCACATGACCAGCATCGGCACCCTGCTGGCCTTCATGCTCGTCTGCGCCGGCGTGATCATCCTGCGCCGGACCCAGCCTGCAGCGCGGCGCGACTACCGCACGCCCCTGGTGCCCCTGGTGCCGATCCTCGGCATCCTCAGCTGCTTTGCCATGATGGTGTCGCTCGACGGCGAGACGTGGCTGCGGCTCCTCGTGTGGCTCGCCCTCGGCTTCGTGATCTATTTTGGCTGGAGCCGCCGCCACAGCCGCATCGGCCGCGAGGAGGCCGGCGCCTGAGCCGGCGCGACGGGATTCCCCCATGGCCAACCTCGATTACTACGACGAAGCTGGCCTCAGCGCGGCGTTCTACGACGTCGTGTCGAACGCCTACCCGTTCCGGGGCGACGTCGCGTTCTATGCCGAACTGGCGGGGCCGGCGGGCGCGTCGGTGCTCGAACTCGGCTGCGGCACCGGGCGGATCGTCATCGCCCTGGCGGAGCGGGGCTACGGCGTCTTCGGTGTCGATCTCGCGCCCGCGATGATCCAGCGGGCGGCGATGAAGTGCGAGCGCCTGCCCCCGGAGGTCGGCGGCCGGATCGCCCTGATGCGGGGGGACATGACGCGGGTGGCGCTGGGACGCCTGTTCGACGCGGTGATCATCCCATTCTACGGCTATGCTCACCTCGCGAGCCCGGACGCGCGGGCCGATGCCCTCGCGGTGGTGGCGGGGCACCTGAGGCCCGGCGGACGGGCGGCGATCCATCTGCCGGCCCCCGCCATGCTGCGCCGGACGCTTGGCGACGAGGAGCTGTCCGGTCCCTACAACGAGGCCGGGGACCGTGTCCGCATCCGCGTCGTCGCGCGGACCTACGACGAGGCGACCGGCCGTTTCCTCCAGGTCATGGACTACACCCTCATGGATGCGGGCGGCACCGTCACCCGCCAGTCGCGCGAAGACCTCGTCTATCACGCCGTCGATCGCGACGAGATCGACGCCAGCGCGCGGCGCTGCGGCCTCACCCTCACGCGGGTCCAGGGCGATTTCGACGGCTCGGAGACGGGCCGCGAGGTGATCTACGTGTTCACCCGTTGAATGTGCCGGGGAATCGGCGGGCCGAACCCTGTCCAAGGGCGATCCCGACGGCCATCCTCCCAAGCGGAGCCGTCGACCAACGAACCGAAACCGGTGGTGGATCGTTGAGTTTCTCGACAAGGGAGAACACATCATGAAAGCACTTTTTACAGCCGCGGCCGTGGGCATGAGCCTGCTGGCCCCGGTCGACCTCGCCCTGGCGCAGCCCTACGGCTACGACCGGCGTGATTCCGGCTACGACCGGCGCGATTCGGGCTACCGCGACCGGGACTACGACCGCCGTGGCCGGTACGACGACGATGATCGCGGCGGGCGTTCGCGCGGGCGCGACTTCGACCGTGCCGAGCGCGGCGGCGGGTTCGACGAGCGCGCCTATGTCCGGTGCAATCCCGATGTCGCCCAGGCCCTGCGCAACGGCCAGCTCACCTCGGCGCTTGCGCATTACCAGAAGTTCGGCCGCCGCGAGGGACGCCGCCTGAGCTGCTGAACCGCTCCGGCGCTTGTCCGCCGGACCTCCCTTCGTCCCGGCTGTTCGGAGACGACGCGGGAAAATGGGACCAATCCGGCCGTCGTTCGTTGACTGTGTGAGCAAGCCCTTTCGGCGTGGTGCGCCGTAGGGCCTTTCCGCCCCCCATTCAAGGAACCGACCATGAAGACATTCTTCCTCGCGACCACCCTCGTCCTCGCCCCCCTGGCCCTGTCGGCCACGGCTCAGGCGCAGGGCACCCTCCGTGGCGCCGAGCGCGGCGCCGAAGACGGCAACCGCGCAGCGGGACCCGTCGGCGGCATCGTCGGCGGTGCGGTCGGAGCCGCGACCGGAACGGTCGGTGGCGTCCTCGGAGTCGATCCCGACCGCCGCGAGGACCGTATGGAGCGCCGTGAGGAGCGCATGGAGCGCGGCACGGTGCGCGAGCGTCGCGACCGCTGATCGCCTCGGACAACGTCAGGGCCGGGGCTGATGCCACCGGCCCGACGGCGTCTCAGTCGATCACCTCGACGATCCGGCTCGTCGCCGGATCGACCAGGACCGGGTGATCGTTGACGATGGTGTAGTTCAAGCCCTTGAGGGCGAATTCGGGCGGCACGTCGTAGTAGACGACGCCGTTCGGCGGCAGAACCGTTCCGACCCGGACCGGGCCCGCATAGGCAAACGACGGGCGGCGCTCGCCGAGGGCGTAGATTCGAAACCGCTCGCGCCGGTCGATGCCGAGGATCTCGTTGGCTGTGCCAACGGCCCCGCCGATGGCGCTTCCCACCGCCGCCCCGAGGGGCCCGGCGATATTCCCGCCCCGTTCCGCCCCATCCTGCGCGCCGCGCGCGAGGCCCTGCGCGTGCGCGGCAGAGCCGAGGCCGAGGGCCAGCATGGCGGCGATCGTCACGGATCTCGAAATCATGATGTTTTCCTGGGGCGGGGCCGATCGGCACGTCTCAGCGTGTCCGACCGACAACCCGGATCGGTCCGCTTCAGTTCGGGCGGCCCCTCGGCCGCCCGCTGTTCCACACACGCCACGGAGACGCGCGCGAACGGATCGAATCAGTAATCGATCACGTCTTCCAGGGCGTAGTGCTTCACCGTCTTGCGGTTGGCGATGAGCTCGTCGATGGACGGTTCGCCCTTCATGGCGCGGGCGATGGCGAGCTTCGTCGCCTCGTAGTTGGTGCGATAGAGATCCTTGCGATCGAGGTTGGCGTCCTCGGCGCAGCGCGGATCGAGCCAGATCATGATGATCATGCACAGGTCGTCGAGGCCGTCCTTCGGCAGGACGCCGTCGATGACGCAGTCGATGATGGCGTCACCCGTCGCGGCCTGGACGACGCCCCCGAGGAGCTCGACGTATTCGGCCGTGTGGATCGTGGCCTTGGTGGTCATCATCGTGGCCGGGCGCACGAGCTGGTTGAGGTCGCGCACCACGAACATCCGGGTGTGGCCCTGGACCTGGCCCATCATGGTGGCGAAAGCCTGGCCGGCGGGACCACGGGTGGAGCCGATGAGCACCTCCGGCATGGCATCGGTGTACTGACCGTCAGCGGCCAGGACAGTGGCTTCGCCGGTTCGGAACCAGATCTCGGACATGGTGGTGTTTCCTGAAAGAAGAGGCCCGGCGACGGGCCGAATGGGCCGGGGCGCACAAACACCAGAGGGCGGCGCGCCGTCAATCGCGGGGCACTACCCTGGCCTCGCGGGAGCGGATCGGTCATGGAGGGCGGGACCGGTCCCGTAGGGCCGGCGGAGCATCATGGCGGAAGGAACACGGGCCGATGAGCGGAGGGGCACACGACCGGGACTGGAGCCTGTCGGTCGCCGCCAGGGCGGACGGGGTTCAGGTCGAGATCGGCCTGCCCGATGTCGCCGGACAGCCGTTCACGGCAATCCTCGCCCTCGACCGGGACGAGGCGCGCACCCTAGCCCGCGCCCTGCTGGCGGCGGCGGGCGACGCCATCGAGCGAACGTTCTCGACGCCGCCCGAGGCCTGACGGTCAAAGGCCGACGCGCGAGCGGCCCGGCAGGCGCGGAACCTTGGTGTCGCGCGGCTCGATGGGCCCGGCGCAGGTGTAGGTGAATTCGGTCTGCAGATCGCTGAACACCGTCTCGCCGGTGATCTTGCAATCCTCCCGCACGGTCTCATCGAGATAGGCCCGTGCCGCCTCGCGGAACCGCTTGGCGCGGGTGAGCCCCGGATCGCCGCCGTCGAGGCGGTCGTCGCTGCCACAGCCGGTGAATTCGCGCAGGGCGTTCGACACGATCAGCATCTTGCGGATGCGGCGCTGGTCGTAGACCTCGTAGGGGTCCTTGCAGCCGATGGTGACCACCTGGGGCGTCAGGGCGACGTAGGTCTTCGACAGGTAGGAGAAGCCGGTGCAGCCCGAGGCCAGGAGGCCCAGGACGGCGATGCCGATGAGGCTGGTCAGCCGGTACACGATCGGGGCGCCCTTCCGTCTGGCCGTGTTGAAGTCCGGCCCAGCATTGAAGGGCGGGCGCCCGCACGGTCAAGCCTCGTCCGGCCACAGTCCCGGGCAATCGATAGGACTACCAAGGGACGGGTGTCGGGCTTGCACCCGACACCCGCCGTAGGGATGATCCCTTCGAAATCCCGAGGACCCTCAGCGCTACTCCGCCGCCGCCGCGAGGTAGCGGGCCGGATCGTAGTTGAGGATCGGCCCGAGCCAGCGTTCCACCTCCCGCAGATCCATGCCCTTGCGGGCGGCGTAATCCTCGACCTGATCACGCTCGACCTTGGCGACGCCGAAATAGTGCGACTCCGGATGGGCGATGTAGAGGCCCGACACCGACGAGCCCGGCCACATGGCGTAGCTCTCGGTGAGCTTCACGCCGATGCGCGATTCGGCCTTCAGCAGGTCGAACAGCGTCACCTTCTCGGTGTGGTCGGGTTGGGACGGGTAGCCGGGGGCCGGGCGGATGCCCGCATACTCTTCGCGGACCAGATCCTCGGGGGTGTAGCTCTCCTCGGCGGCGTAGCCCCAGAACTCGCGGCGGACCCGCTCGTGCATGCGCTCGGCGAGCGCCTCGGCGATGCGGTCGGCGAGCGCCTTCACGAGGATCGAGCGGTAATCGTCGTTGGCCCGCTCGAAACGCTCGGCGATGCGCACCTCCTCCAAGCCCGCCGTGACCACGAAGCCGCCGACGTAATCGGCGATTCCGGAATTCTTCGGGGCCACGAAGTCGGACAGGCAGGTGTTGGCGCGCCCGTCGCGCTTCGACAATTGCTGGCGCAGGCCGTGGAAGGTGGCGAGTTTTTCAGACCGACTCTCGCCGGTGTAGAGGGCGATGTCGTCCCCAATGGCATTGGCCGGCCAGAAGCCGATGACCGCCTTCGGGTTGAACCAGCGCTCGGCGACGATCTGGGCCAGCATCTCCTGCGCGTCGTCGAACAGGGCTTTGGCCGCCGGTCCCTGGTTGGGGTCCTCGAAGATCGCCGGGTAGCGCCCCTTGAACTCGTAGGTCTGGAGGAACGGCGTCCAGTCGATGTAGGGCACGAGGTCGGCGACCTCGTAGGAGGCGAAGACCCTCGCACCCGTGAAGGTGGGTTTCTTCGGCGCATAGCCCGACCAGTCGATCCGGAACGGATTGGCGCGGGCTTTCGCCAGGGGCAGGCGCTGCTTGTCGAGTTCCGACCGCGCATGGGCATCGGAGACTTTCCGGTATTCGGCGCGGATGGTCTCGATGGTCGAGTCTCGCGTCTCCTTCGACAGCAGGCTCGACACCACGCCGACGGCCCGGCTCGCGTCGGTGACGTACACCGTCTGGCCCCGGTTATAGGACGGGTGGATCTTGACGGCGGTATGGACGCGGCTCGTCGTGGCCCCGCCGATGAGCAGGGGCACCGAAAAGCCCTCGCGCTCCATCTCGGCGGCGACGTGCACCATCTCGTCGAGCGACGGGGTGATGAGGCCGGACAGGCCGACGATGTCGACGTTCTCGCGTTTGGCGACGTCGAGGATCTTGGCCGCCGGCACCATCACGCCGAGATCGATGATCTCGTAGTTGTTGCAGGCCAGCACGACGCCGACGATGTTCTTGCCGATGTCGTGGACGTCGCCCTTCACCGTCGCCATGAGGATCTTGCCGGCGGCCTGACGCTTGCCGTCGCCGCCATTGGCGAGCTTCTCCGCCTCCATGAACGGTTCGAGATAGGCCACCGCCTGCTTCATCACGCGGGCGGATTTGACCACCTGCGGCAGGAACATCTTTCCGGAGCCGAACAGGTCGCCGACCACGTTCATGCCGGCCATCAGGGGGCCTTCGATGACGTGGAGCGGACGCTTCACGCCGAGGCGGGCCTCCTCGGTATCGGCGAGGATGTATTCGGTGATGCCGTTGACGAGGGCGTGCTCGATGCGCTTCGCCACCGGCGCCTCACGCCACGACAGGTCGGCGGTCTTCGCCTGGACCCCGCCGCCGGACTTGAAGCGCGCGGCGGCGTCCAGCAGGCGGTCGGTGGAATCGTCGCGGCGGTTAAGGACCACGTCCTCACACAGCTCGCGCAGCTCCGCCGGCAGCTCGTCGTAGATGGCGAGCTGACCGGCATTGACGATGCCCATGTCCATGCCGGCCTGGATGGCGTGGTAGAGGAACACCGCGTGCATCGCCTCGCGCACGGGCTCGTTGCCGCGGAACGCGAACGACAGGTTCGAGATGCCGCCCGAGATGTGGGCGTGCGGCAGGGTCTCGCGGATGGTGCGGGTCGCCTCGATGAAGGCGACGCCGTAGCCGTTATGCTCCTCGATGCCGGTGGCGACGGCGAAGACATTGGGATCGAAGATGATGTCTTCCGGCGGGAAGCCGACCTCCTCGGTTAGGACCCGGTACGCCTTGGTGCAGATTTCGACCTTGCGCTCGTAGGAATCCGCCTGCCCCTGCTCGTCGAAGGCCATCACCACCACGGCGGCGCCGTAGGAGCGGCAGACCTTGGCGTCGGCGATGAACTTCTCGACGCCCTCCTTCATGGAGATCGAGTTCACGATGGCCTTGCCCTGAACGCATTTCAGGCCGGCCTCGATGACGTGGAATTTCGAGGAATCGATCATCACCGGCACGCGGGCGATGTCGGGCTCGGCGGCAACGAGGTTGAGGAACTCGACCATGGCCTTCTCGGAATCGAGCAGGCCCTCGTCCATGTTGACGTCGATGATGCTGGCGCCCGCCGCCACCTGATCGCGGGCGACGTCGAGCGCCGCCGCGTAATCGCCGGCCGTGACGAGCTTCCTGAACTTGGCCGAACCCGTGACGTTGGTGCGCTCGCCGACATTCACGAAGGGGATTTCCTTCGTGAGGGTGAACGGCTCGAGACCCGACAGGCGCATGAGGCGCGGCACTTGCGGAATCGCGCGGGGTTTCACGCCCTCGACGGCCTGCGCGATGGCGCGGATGTGGTCCGGCGTGGTGCCGCAGCAGCCGCCGACCATGTTGACGAGGCCCGAGGTGGCGAACTCGCCAACGAGCTTGCCCATGGCCTCGGGGCTCTCGTCGTAGAGGCCGAACTCGTTGGGCAGGCCGGCATTCGGATAGGCGCAGACCAGGGTGTCGGCGATGCGCGATAATTCGGAGATGTGGCCGCGCATTTCGCGGGCGCCCAGCGCACAGTTGAGGCCGATGGTGAGCGGGCTCGCGTGGCGCAGGGCATTCCAGAACGCTTCCGGTGTCTGGCCCGACAGGGTGCGGCCGGAGAGATCCGTGATGGTGCCCGAGATCATGATCGGCAGGACCATGCCGCGCTCCTCGAACACCGCCCAGGCGGCCGCCACGGCGGCTTTCGCATTGAGGGTGTCGAAGATGGTCTCGATGAGGATGAGCTCGGCGCCGCCATCCATGAGGCCGCGCACCTGCTCCTCGTAGGCCTGCTTCACCCCGTCGAAGGTCACGGCCCGGTAGCCCGGATTGTTCACGTCGGGCGAGATCGACAGGGTGCGGTTCGTCGGCCCGATGGCGCCGGCGACGAAGCGGCGGCGGCCGTCCTGCTTCTCCGCCAGGGCGGCGGCCTCACGAGCGAGGCGCGCACCCTGCGCGTTCAGTTCGTGGATGATCGATTCCATGCCGTAATCGGCCTGGGCGATGGTGGTGCCGGAGAACGTGTTGGTCTCGCAGACATCGGCGCCGGCAAGGAAGTAGTCCAGATGGATCTGCCGGATCGCGTCGGGCTGCGTCAGGATCAGGAGGTCGTTGTTGCCCTTCTGATCGTGGCCGTGATCCGCGAACCGGTCCCCGCGAAAATCCGCCTCGCCGTAGCCGAGGCGCTGGATCACGGTGCCCATCGCCCCATCGAGGACGAGGATTTTTTCCTGCGCCCGCTGACGCAGGGCCGCTTCGATCTCTTGTCCGTCCACGGGGCGAAGGTCGGTCATGGCTCTCTCGGTGTCATCCCGGGGCCGCGAAGCGGAACCCGGGATCCAGAACCGCGCAGGTTCTGAGGAAATCTGGGATGGCGGCCGGACGGTCTCGTCCGGTAACGCTGTCGTGTTCGGGTCCGGGATTCGCTCCGGGACGAAAGAAGATCAGGCCGCCTTGGCGGCTTCCACCTTCGGCGCCTGCGAGCGCAGGCCGAGGAGGTGGCAGATGGCGTAGACGAGGTCGGAGCGGTTCATCGAGTAGAAGTGGAAGTCCTCGATGCCCTGGTCCACGAGGTCGAGCACCTGCTCGGCCGCCACCGCCGCCGCCACGAGGCGACGGGTGTCGGGATCGTTCTCCAGGCCCTCGAAGCGGGCGGCGAGCCAGTACGGCACCGAGGCGCCCGTGCGGCGGGCGAAGTTCGCCGACTGCTTGAAGTTCTGCACCGGCAGGATGCCGGGGATGATCGGGATGTCGATGCCGGCGGCGCGGACCTTGTCGACGTAGCGCAGATAGATGTCGTTCTCGAAGAAGAACTGCGTGATCGCCTGATCGGCGCCGGCATCGACCTTCGCCTTCAAGGCGTCGATATCGGCGTCCAGCGAGGACGCCTCCGGGTGCTTCTCGGGGTAGGCCGAGACCGAGACCTTGAAGTCGCCGATGCGCTTGATTCCGGCCACCAGATCCGAGGTCTGGGCGTAGCCGCCGGGATGCGGCCGGTAGGCAGTGCCGATGCCGTCCTGCGGATCGCCGCGCAGGGCCACGATGTGGCGCACGCCGGCATCCCAGTAGGATTGCACCACGGCGTCGATCTCCTCGCGGGTGGCATCGACGCAGGTGAGATGGGCGGCGGGCTTCAGGCTGGTTTCGCGGACCATGCGGGCCACTGTGTTGTGGGTGCGCTCACGAGTGGAGCCGCCGGCGCCGTAGGTCACGGAGACGAATTTCGGCTGCAGCGGCGCGAGGCGCTCGATGGACTTCCACAGGATCTGTTCCATCTCGTCGGTCTTCGGCGGGAAGAACTCGATGGAGACACGGATGGGACGGTAGCCGTCCCGGCTGGCGCGATGTTGAGAGGCGGTGGGCATCGGAGACGTCCTCAATGTCGGTCGGTTCAGACGATTCGGGCGAAGAGCGTGGGCGCCGTTCAGGCGACGGCGCGCTCGGGCATGGCTTCGGCGGCATCCACCCCGAGCCAGAGGGTGACGGTGAGCTGATGCGCGGCCTCCGCCGGTGGCGGCGCGAGATCGCGGGTGGTGACGGTGGACAGTCCGGCATCGTTGAGCCAGCCCGTCACCTGCTCGGGCGCGAAGCCGAGGCGGCGATGGGCCTGCGTCTCGCGCAGGAATTCGAGGCCGTGGGGGGCGAAATCCACCACGAGGAGACGTCCCCCCGGCGCCACGAGGCGCGCGGCCTCGCGGAGCGCCCGGGCCGGATCGTCGAGATAGTGCAGCACCTGATGCACGAGCACGAGGTCGAAGCTGCCGCGCCCGAAGGGGGGCGCATGAATGTCACCCTGGCGGAGATCCACCCGCGACAGGCCGGCCCGCTCCAGGTTGGCCCGGGCGACGGACAGCATGGCGTGGCTGGAATCGAGGCCGGTGGCTCGGGTGGCGCGACCGGCGAGCAGGCCGAGCATCCGGCCGGTGCCGGTGCCGAGATCGATGAGATTGTGGATCGGCCGGCTGCCGAGCACGTCGAGGACGGCGGCCTCAACCGTGGCCTCGGGGACGTGAAGGGAGCGCAGATGGTCCCATTTCGGCGCGAGGCGGGCGAAGAAGGCTTGGGCCGCCTCGGCCCGCTGGGCGCGCACGGCCTCGCGCCGCGCCCTGTCCTCCGACAGCGGCGGGCTTCCCGCATCGAGCCCGCCGATGAGCGGGTCAACGAGGCCGGCCCGGCCGTCGACGAGGCGGAAGAACGCCCACGCGCCCTCGCGGTGGCGCTCGACGAGGCCGGCTTCCACGAGGAGCTTGAGATGGCGCGAGATGCGCGGCTGCGACTGGCCGAGGATGTCGGTGAGGTCCGAGACCGACAGCTCGCCCTCGGCCAGGAGGGCAAGGATGCGCAGGCGCGTCTCCTCGGCCGCCGCGCGCAGCACGCCAAGGGCGTGCGCGAACGGCACCGGGACTGACACTGAGGAACCCGCGATAGACATAAAGATATCTTTATGTGCAATCCGTAGCCCTGGCAAGAGGGCGGACGGTCTCAGGGACCATCCGTGTTTCCATTCCACAGCCACGCCGCCCCGCGCACGCCCGAGGCGTCGCCGTGCAGGCTCGGGCGGATCGGCGTGTCGAACCGGTCGGAGAACACGTGCGGGGCCGTGAGGTCGCCGAGCCCGTCGAACAGTTCGGGGAGGCGCGAGAGGCCGCCGCCGATCACGATGGCGTCGGGATCGAGGATGTTGACGACGTGGGCCAGCGCCCGGCCGAGGCGGTCGCGGTAACGGGCGAAGGTTTTTTCCGCGCTCGGGTCGCCTACGCGCATCGCCGCCACGACGGCCTCGGCCGTGAGGGTGGTGCCGGTCTGGCGGGCATGGTCGGCGGCGAGTCCGGGGCCGGAGAGCCAGGTCTCGATGCAGCCGGTTCGCCCGCAATAGCAGGCCGGACCCGGCCGCTCGTCGTCGCGGGGCCGGGGCAGCGGGTTGTGGCCCCATTCACCGGCGATGCGCCCCCGGCCCGCCAGTGCCCGGCCGTCGAGGGCGATGCCGGAGCCGACGCCGGTCCCGAGGATGATCGCCCAGACGATGGAGGCCCCGGCCCCCGCCCCATCCACGGCCTCGGAGACGGCGAGGCAGTTGGCATCATTCTCGACGCGCACGGGCCGGCCGAGGCTCTGGGCAAGGTCGGCGGCGAAGGGGCGGCCGTTGAGCCAGGTCGAATTGGCGTTCTTGACGAGGCCGGTCCCCGGCGCGATGGCCCCCGGCATCCCGACCCCGACTCTCTGGACGGGGCCGGACCGGGCCTCCAGAGCGGTGACGAGGGCGACGAGGGCCGCGAGGGTGCCGGCATAGTCGTCGCGGGGCGTCGGGATGCGGGCCTCCGCCCGCGTCGCCCCTGTCCCGTCGAGGACGATCCCGGCGATCTTGGTGCCGCCGAGATCGATGCCGAGACGCAAGGTCGCTTCGCTCACCGCGCGTGGGCGGGGATCGGCGCGGCGGCGGCCGACGGTGTGGTCGCCGGATCCATGTTGGGAGCGTGATCCGAGATATCCGTGCCGATGGAGACGGGGTGCTCCATCACCTGACGCAGCTTCTCGCGGTCGAGTTCGCCCTCCCAGCGGCTGACCACCACGGTGGCGACGCCGTTGCCGATGAGGTTGGTGATGGCCCGGCACTCGGACATGAACTTGTCGACGCCGAGGATCAGGGTCATGGCGGCGACGGGCACCGGGTTGTTGGGAATGGCCGACAGCGTCGCCGCGAGGGTGATGAAGCCAGCGCCCGTCACGCCCGACGCACCCTTCGAGGTCAGCATGGCGACGAGGATGATGGTGGCGTACTGGGCGAACGACAGGTCCGCCCCCACGGCCTGGGCGAGGAACAGCGTCGCCAGGGTCATGTAGATGTTGGTGCCGTCGAGGTTGAACGAATACCCCGTCGGGATCACGAGGCCGACCACGGAGTTAGAGGCGCCCAGCCGGCGCATCTTCGTCATCATGTGCGGCAGCACCGTCTCGGACGACGAGGTGCCGAGCACGATGAGGAGCTCGTCCTTGATGTAGGCGAGGAAGCGGAAGATCGAGAAGCCGGCCACGCGAGCGATGGCGCCGAGGACGACCACCACGAACAGGAAGGCGGTGACGTAGAAGGTGCCGACCAGCCAGGCGAGATCGACCACCTTGCCGATGCCGTACTGGCCGATGGTGAAGGCCATGGCGCCGAAGGCGCCGATGGGCGCGAGCTTCACCACGAGGCCGATGATACGGAAGAACACCTGCCCCATCGTGTCGATGGCGTGGGCGATGGTCTCGCCGCGCTGGCCCATCCCGGTTACGACGACGCCGGTGAGGATCGAGATCAGCAGCACCTGGAGCAGGTCGCCGGTGGCGAAGGCGTCGAAGAAGCTCTTGGGGATCAGGGCCATGATGTGGCCGGTCACGGAGTCATCCGCCGCCAGCTTGGCGTATTTCTCGACGGCCTTGCCATCGAGCTTGGTCACGTCGGCATTGAAGCCCGCGCCCGGCCTGACCACCTCGCCGACGAGGACGCCGATGAGGAGCGCGACGGTGGAGACCACCTCGAAGTAGACCAGGGCCTTGAGGCCGACGCGGCCGACCTTCTTCAAGTCGCCGATGGAGGCGATGCCGTGCACGATGGTGCAGAAGATGATCGGCGCGATCATCATCTTGATCAGGGCGATGAAGGCATCGCCCAGCCACTTGACCGACTTGCCCCATTCCGGCTGCAGGTAGCCGAGCAGGATGCCGAGCGCGATGGCGATCAGCACCTGGATATAGAGAACCTTGTACCAGGGCTCGGCCACCCGAGGGGGCTCGGCCACGGTGCCGTGAGTCGTCGCCTGGGACATCGCTTCCTCGCCCGTGCGCTCCGGAACCCGCGCACACCGTTCTGTTTCTTGGCCGGGAAGCTAGCGAAGTTGCACGCGCTCCTCAATCAGGGAGTGCGGGATGAAAGTGACATTCCAGCACGTGCGACCATGGCCGGAGGCGCGGCGAGCACGCCTCCGGGGCCGATTTCAGGGGAATCAGGTCTGATTGCGACGCGGACGGACGGTCCAGCGCTCGAACTCGGCGGCCGTCTCCTCCGCGCGGGCCGGTTGGGCGGGCTCGCCCTCGGGCGGCAGGGGCTGCGGATTGCCGAGCGCCTGCGACAGGCTCTCGATCACCTCGTCGATCCGCGCGTCGTTGGGGCCGGCGGCCTCCTGCGGCGCCGGTTCGGCCGCAGCGGCGGGCGCCTGCGGGGCGGGCGGGGGAACGGCCCGGCGCAGGGCCTTCATGCCGTCATCCTCCGTGGGCTTCGGGGCGCCGCCGTACCGGCCGAAACCGAAACGGGGCTCGACGAGGTCGAGGACGGCTTCGAGGGCGGCGTTGCTCAGGGCGACCTCACCCGGCTGGGGAACCCCTTGGAGGGCAACGGCGTGGCGCTCGTAGGCGGCGTCCCCCGTCACCTCGGGGCCGAACCAGACGGGGACGGTGAACGCGTTGGCGTCGCCAATCTCCTCGAAGACCACGCTGACGAGATCGAGGGTGCCGGGGGCCACGTACCGGTCGATGCGCGCCTCGCGGCCCGCGCCGAGGGCGACGGCCGTGCGGTCGTACAGGGCCTTGCCGCCGCAGACATCGAGGAGGGCGTCGCCATGGGCGCGCGGCACGTCCGTGCGCTCCTCGCTCGAGGTGCCGTCCGGACCCGTGTTGACGAGGACGAGGTGGCACTGCTGCCCGTCGACGCGGACATAGGACACGCGCCCGCCCTGGGGTGCGAAGTAGCCCTCGGTGATCCGTGCGCCGCCGCGCTCCTTGCGGATGAGGCGGACGAGGGAGGGGGCGACAAGGAACCGGCGAACGATGCTCATACGGACTCTCCGGGGGTTCGTTCGTCCCACGGCCTGGGTTCCGCCGGACTGGGGGTCGGGGCCGCCCCGGTCACGAGACCGAGGCGGCTTCAGGAGGCACCCATCATCGGATGCCCCGGTATTTATCGGAATATGTCTTCTGGGACTAAGCAAAACACCGCAGAAATCAAGGTCGCGCGCCGAATCGCCCCCTCGATCCTCCGTTTCGTCCCCATCTTCGCGACGCGCTCGTCCGTCCGGCGCCGTTCAGGCCTCGGGCTCGAACCGGAGCGAGATCCCGTTCATGCAGTAGCGCAGGCCGGTGGGTGGGGGACCGTCATTGAACACATGCCCCAGATGGCCCTTGCACCGGGCGCAATGGGCCTCCGTGCGGGTCATCCCGTGGGAGCGGTCCGTCTGGGTCTCCACGGCCTCGGGGAACGGAGCGAAGAAGCTCGGCCAGCCCGTGCCGGATTCGAACTTCGTGCCGTTCTCGAAGAGCGGCGCGTCGCAGCCGGCGCAGTGGAACACGCCCGGACGCTTCTCGGCGTTGAGGCAGCTCGTGCCCGCGCGCTCGGTGCCGTGCTCGCGCAGGACCCGGAACTGCTCGGGCGTGAGAATCTCGCGCCACTCGGCGTCGGTGCGTGTGTCGGGGTTGGGAAGGGTCATGAGCTGATCCAGCGGCGGAAGGGAAAGGATCTCCCTAGATAGGGTCGCGGCCCCCTCCCGTGGAGGTCACGCCACGGCGCCGAGGGTGTCGGCCATCCGGGCCTGGCGCGCGCCCATGGGCAGTTCGGCCCCCGTGGTGGTGTCGCGCGCCGTCTGGTGCTCCATCTCGGCGTTGATCTCGCCGCCCAGCAGCACGATGGTGGTGGAGATCCAGATCCAGGTCATGAAGCCGATGGCGGCGCCGAGCGAGCCGTAGGTCTCGTTGTAGTTGCCGAAGCTCGACACGTACCAGGAGAACAGGATCGAGGCGACGAGCCAGAGGATGCCCGCCAGGGCGCCGCCGACGCCGACCCAGCGCCAGCGCGCCCGCTCCCGGCTCGGGCCGTAGCGGTAGAGCACCGAAAGGCCGCCAAGCACCACCACCAGCAGCGCCGGCCACCGCAGGAGGGCGAGGAACCAGGCGGTGTCGCTCAGGCCCACGAAGGTGAACACCAGAGGCAGGACCACGATGCTCACGAGGGCCAGGATCGTGAACAGCAGGGCACCGATGGTGAAGGTGAGGGAGCGCAGGTTCAGCATCACGAACGAGCGCTTCTCCTCCTCCTCGTAGACGACGTTCAGGGCATCGAACATCGCCTTCATGGCGGCGTTGGCGCTCCACAGGGACACGACGAGGCTGGTGAAGAAGGTCAGCCCCAGGGTTCCCCCGCCCTTGGCGGCGATGCGCTTGACCTGATCGCCGATGATCTCAATGGCGCCCGACGGCAGGACGCCTTGCAGGCTCGCCAGATGCTCGTTGATGGAGCCGACATCGGCCACGAGGCCGTAGCACGAGACCAGGGCGGCGATGGCCGGGAACAGGGACAGCAGGGTATAGAACGTCACCCCTGCGGCGACGGACAGGACCCGGTCCTTGTTGAACTCCAGGTAGACGCGGACCAGGATGTCCTTCCAACCCGAGCGGGTGATGTCGAGGGGCGTGCGCGCGTTGCGGCCCCGCTCGGTCTGCGTGGCGGCGACCCATTCGGCGGATCGACCGCTGTAGGAGCGCGCGCCGTCGTTTCGGACCGGCTCGGGCGGCGTGAGGGCGGCACTATCCGTCCGCGGACGGGCACGGGTGCCCGCCGTGAGGACAACGAGGGCCGTTCCAAGGGCCAGGGTCCACAGTACGGGGGCGGCGCCCTTCTGGGCGGGCGCCGGGTCGGGGGAGGAAGACATCGCGGCGGTGACCGGTTCGGGCGGGAAGGCCAAGCTTGAGCTTACGCCGATCCAAACGTCGAGGCGCGCACGGACGTTCCCGGCCGGGCCACCTCAGGCGCGGTAGAGATTCGCGTGGGTCTCGCGCAGGAGGTTCTTCTGCACCTTGCCCATGGTGTTGCGGGGCAGATCGTCGACGAACAGCACCCGCTTCGGGCACTTGTAGCGGGCGAGGCGCGCCTCGAGGGTGCGCAGGATCGTGGCCTCGTCGGGGGCGCCGTCGCGGGCCACCACCACGGCCGTGACCCCCTCGCCGAAATCGGCGTGCGGTACCCCGATCACCGCCGACTCGACCACGCCCGGAAGAGCGTCGATCTCGTTCTCGACCTCCTTCGGGTAGACGTTGTAGCCGCCCGTGATGATGAGGTCCTTGCCGCGCCCGACGATGTGGACGTAGCCGTCCGCGTCGATTTTGCCGAGGTCACCGGTGATGAAGAAGCCGTCGGCCTTGAACTCGGCCGCCGTCTTCTCCGGCATGCGCCAGTAGCCCTGGAACACGTTCGGGCCCTTCACCTCGATCATGCCGACGGCGTCGGGGCCGAGGCCGGCTCCGGTCTCGGGATCGACCACCCGCACGGAGACGCCCGGCAGAGACGGCCCGACGGTGCCGGCCACCCGCGCCCCGTCATAGGGGTTCGAGGTGTTCATATTGGTCTCGGTCATGCCGTAGCGTTCGAGGATGGCGTGGCCGGTGCGGGCCTGCCAGTCGCGGTGTGTCTCGGCCAGCAGCGGCGCCGAGCCCGAGACGAACAGGCGGATGGTCTCAGTCGCGGCCGCGTCGAGGCCCGGCTCCTTGAGGAGGCGGGTGTAGAAGGTCGGCACGCCCATCATGGCGGTGGCGCGCGGCATCAGGGCCAGCACCTGGCGCGCATCGAACCTGGCGAGGAACAGCATCGTCCCGCCCGTGGCCAGCACGGTGTTGGTCGCCACGAACAGGCCGTGGGTGTGGAACACCGGCAGGGCGTGGATGAGCACGTCGTCCGCCGTGAAGCGCCACGTCTCGGCCAGCGTCCGGGCGTTCGACGCGAGGTTCTCGTGGCTGAGCATGGCGCCCTTGGAGCGCCCGGTGGTGCCCGAGGTGTAGAGGATGGCGGCGAGATCCTCGGGCCCGCGTGCCACGTCGGTGAAATCGCCCGCGGCCGCGTCGGCGGCTTCCGCCATGCTGCCGCGCCCGTCGGCGCCCAGGGTCCGCACCCGCGCCACGCCGGCCACGCCCGCCACCGCCTCCAGGGCCTCGCGCTTGCCCGGATCGCACACGAACAGGGCCGGCTCCGCGTCGCCGAGGAAGTAGGCGATCTCGTGGGCGGTGTAGGCGGTGTTGAGGGGCAGGAACACGGCGCCGGCGCGCACCGTGCCGAGATACAGGAACAGAAACTCGGAACTCTTTTCGGCCTGGACCGCCACCCGGTCACCCGGCTTCACTCCCAGTCCGACGAGTGCCGCCGCGTAGGCCCCCGAGCGGGCGAGGAGGTCGGCATAGGTGTAGCGCGCGCCCTCCCCCGTCTCGATGAAGGTCTTGGCCGCGGGATCGGCGGGCAGGCGCGCGCGGACGAGGTCGAACAGGTGGTTGGACATGCGGGCTTCGGACTGCTTTCAGGCGTCCGCCAAGGCGACGGCGCGTGCGGGCGGCAGGTTGTTGCGCAACTCGCGGGTCACCGCGCTCGATGCGGCGACGGTGCCGAGGTTGGCGAAGGTCTCGTGGTTCTTCTCAATGGCCGAGAGATCGTAGAGGTAGTTGACCATGAGGCCGCGCGATTGGGCCAGCCCCTTTCGCGAGACGTCGCCGAGGAAGTTCAGGCGCTCCAGGCGGGCGCCGTTGCCGAGGTGGAACCGGGCGACGGGATCCAGCGGCTTGCCGCGCTCGTTCTTGGCTCGGAGGAAATAGGCCGCCGCCGCCGGGATCATCGCCTTGCGCACGATCTCGGCCTTGACCTTGTCCGCATGCCAGTCCGGCTCGTCGATGAGGCGCAGGGCCTCGACATCCTCGCGGGTGAGCCCCTGGGGGGCGTCGGCCCGGCGCTCGCGGTCGAGCCAGGTGGCGAATCCCGGCACCGGCGACAGGGTGACGAAGGTCTTGAGCGAAGGGATCTCGCGGGCGAGGTCCTCCACCACCTGCTTGATGAGGAAGTTTCCGAAGGTGACGCCGGCAAGCCCCTTCTGGCAGTTCGAGATGGAATAGAAGATTGCCGTGGTGGCTTCGCGCGGCGCCAGGGGTTCGCGCTCATGGGCCAGGATCGGCGCGATGGCCGGGGCGATGCCGGCGGTGAGGGCCACCTCGACGAAGATCAGCGGCTCGTCGACGAGGGCCGGATGGAAGAAGGCGAAGCAGCGCCGGTCGCGCGGCGCGATGCGACGGCGCAGATCGTCCCAGTCGGCGATGGCGTGCACGGCCTCGTAGCGGATGATTTTCTCGAGGATATGGGCCGGCGTGGTCCAGTCGATGGGGCGCAGCACGAGGAAGCCCCGGTTGAACCACGAGGCGAACAGGTGCTCGAAATCGCTGTCGAGGCTGTCGGCCGCATCGATGAGGTCGGGGTCGGCCTCCTCGTCGCGCAGGGCGCGGCGCAGGCCGAACAGGTCCTCGCGCATCCGCACCAGGGCGAGGGTTCCGTCGCGGGCGAGGTTGAGGCGCCGGATGAGTTCCTGGCTGCGCGGCTCGGCCGCGTCGTGCAGAGCGCCGAGGGCCGCCCGGCTCGGGGCCGCCCGATAGGCCGCGATGGCCTCGTCCACGGCGTCATGGTCGGCGGCGAACTCCGTGGCGGCCATGCGCAGGAAATTCGCCCGCTCGGGCCGCGCGAGGCTGGCGTAGCGGTCGAGGATGAGCCGGGCGAGGGCGACGCCCGAGGCCTCGCCCCGCCGGGAGATCAGATCCTCGCAGAGCTTGATCAGCTCCTGCGCGTTGGCGCGGGCGGCAAGGTCGCCGCGGCCGAACCCGATGAGGTCCCGCCCCCGCTCGCTGATGGTCTGCAGCAGATCGCCGAAGAAAGAGATCGCCGCCATGAAAGCCGTCCGTCCCCTTGCCGATGCCCGAACCGGGCGGTCCCGCCGCGCACATCCGCGCACGCTTGCGCGACCACTCTATGACGGCCAAGCTCGGAGGGCCAGAGAGCCGCGGCGTCGGCGGGGAGACCGGATGGCGATCGCGCGGGAGACATCGCGAAGGCCCGGCGCTCCGGAACCGACGATGCCGCGTCCCTTAATTCGTGCCGCCGCCGGCGATGATCTCAGCGCGGTCGGCGCGCTCCCGCCAATCCTCAACGCCGTGGTGGCGGGCGAAGCGCAACTCGGCCGCACGCAGCGCCCGCATGGGATCCCGCGCCCGGACGATGGCCACGGACCCGACGGGGAAGGGCACGCCCAGAATCTCCTTGGCGAATTCGACACGATAGTTCGGCATTCGAAGCTCCGTCGTCGGACCGGGCGAGGCAATCCGCCGGAACGGAATGCGATTCGCTGGCCCACATTGGGGATCAGACCGCAAAACCTCGCGTTTTCCAAGGGGTTGCCCGGGTCCTATGCGGTCGTTTTCCGGCCCTTGGGCGCCAAATCGTGCGGATCGTTCTCCAAAGAGATGAGATCGGCCTCATCCCGAGGTAACGGTCCTGCGGCGACGCGTCCGGTTCGAACGTCCCGCCGGGCCCCCGGGCGGGCGTTACGGGAGTTGAACGCCCGGAGCCACGCTTGCGAGGGGCAGCACTTACGAAGGGCAGCACTTGCGGGCCCGGCGGCCCACGCCTTACTCACCCGTCCCCTTCCCATCGGAAAGTCCACGGCCATGACAGCGACGCTCGACTTCCGCCCGGCGCCGGGCCGGGCCACGCCATGAGCGGGGCGGCATCGGCAGACGGCCACGGCTTCACCCTCAAGGCGCGCCTCGGCCTCACCCTCATCGCCGGGGGCGCGGTCGCCAACATCTATTACAACCAGCCCCTGCTGGCGCTGCTGGTGACGGAGTTCGGCGACCGGGCGGCCACCCTCGTGCCGACGGCCTCCCTCGTCGGCTACGGCCTCGGCATCCTCTGCCTCGTACCCATGGGCGACAGCCTGCCCCGGCGCGGCCTGATCCTGGCACAGATGATCGGCCTCGCCGTGGCGCTGCTGGCGGCGGCCCTGAGCCCGAACCTCGGCACCCTGGCGGCGGCGAGCCTCGCCATCGGCTTCCTCGCCTCGGCGGCGCAGCAGGCGGTGCCGTTCGCGGCCGAACTCGCGCCCGACGCGACGCGCGGGCGCATGGTGGGCCAAGTGATGACCGGCCTCCTCAGCGGCATCCTGCTCGCCCGGACGGTGAGCGGGTTCGTTGGGGCTCATTACGGCTGGCGGGCGGTGTTCTTCGCCGCCGCCGCCGTGGCCCTCGTCATCGCCGGGATCGCCGCCGCGACCTTGCCGCGCACGGTGCAGACGAAGCCCCTGCGCTACCGCGCCCTGATGGTGTCGATCCTCCACCTCGTGCGCACGCAGCCGGCCCTGCGCCGCGCCAGCCTGTGCCAGGGCTTGCTGTTCGCGAGCTTCAACGCGTTCTGGACCACCCTCGCCCTCCTGGTGGAGGCGCCGCCCTTCGACCTAACGGCGGCGGGCGCCGGCCTGTTCGGCGTCATCGGCGTGGTGGGCGCCTTCATCGCCCCCCTGTCGGGGCGCTACACCGACCGGCGCGGCGCACGGCCCGTGGTGGTGGCCGGCGGCCTGTTCGTGGTGGCGGCCTTCGTGGTGCTGTGGGCCGGGGGCGCCGTCTCCCTCGTCGCCGTGGGCCTCGGCGTGCTCCTCATCGATATCGGCCTCAACGGCGCGCTCATCGCCAACCAGACCCGGGTCTACGCCCTGGTTCCGGGGGCGCGCGGCCGGGTCAACACTGTGCTGTTCACGGTGATGTTCGTGTTCGGGGCGCTCGGCGCCTTCGCGGGCACGCAGGCATTCCTCGCGGCCGGCTGGTCCGGCGTCTGCGCCGTCGGCCTCGTCCTCTCGGGAGGCGGCCTCCTCGTCGCCCTCCTCGAACGGGGGAAGCCGGCGCGGACTACTTGAGGATCCGCGAGAGCCGGCACCATTCGGTTCGGTCCGCCGGCAGGCCGAAGCGCAGGCGGGACGGGGCGGCGGCGAAGCGCCGGACGTAGATCCCCGCCGCGCCGAGGCGCCAGAACAGGTCCGCCCCATCGGGGAAATCCGCCGTGCGGAACAGGCGGGTGCCGCCGACGACCCGGCCGCCGGCCCGCTCGATCATCCGGTCGAGGCGGTTCGCGTCGGCGCCCCGCATGGTCGCGGCGTCCCGGCGCCAGGCGGCATCGGCCAGGGCGGCGCGACCGATGGCCAGCGCCGGGCCGGACACCGCCCAGGGACCCAGAGCCTCGGCGAGGCGGGCGGCGAAGCCCGGCTCGGCGAGGGCGAAGCCGAGGCGCAGGCCGGCGAGCCCGTAGGTCTTGCCGAAGGAGCGCAGGACCACGAGGCCGGGGCGAAGGTGCCCCCCGAGGGACTCCACCGGCTCGAGGTCGGCGAAGGCCTCGTCCACCACGAGGAGTCCGCCGCGCGCCGCCTGTCGCGCGGCGCAGGAGAGGAGGGCGGAGGCCGCCCATGTCCGCCCGTCGGGATTGTTGGGGTTGACCACCACCACCACGTCGGCGGCCGCCTCGAGGTCCGCCACCGGGGCGACGATGTGCCCGGCCCGGGTCCAGGCGGCCTCGTGCTCGGCATAGGTCGGCCCCACGACGGCGACCCGCCCCCGCGCGACGAGGCGCGGCAGGGTCTCGATGAGGATCTGGGTTCCGGGTGCGGCCACGATGCCGGCCGGATCGGCGACGCCGTAGGCTTTCGCCGCCGCCGCGTTGAGGGCCGCGAGGTCGGCGGAGGACGGCAGACGCCGGAACGCACTGGCCTCCAGGGCCGGACAGGGATAGGGCACCGGATTGATCCCCGTCGAGAGGTCGATCCACGGCAAGGGCGCATCCGGAAACAGGGTGCGGGCCGCGTCGAGATCGCCGCCATGCGCGAGGGGGGGCGCCACGCTCACCGACACCGAATGCCCTGGACCGCCCTCACCCATCCACCCGCCACGCTCATCGTCCTGCTGCTCGCGCTCGCCGTCGAGGCGGCGTGCGGCTATCCCGACCGGCTCTACAGGGCGCTCGGCCACCCTGTCACCTGGATCGGCGCCCTCATCGCCGGCCTCGACGGGCGCCTCAACCGGGGCGGCCCGGCCCGCCGCCGGGCCATGGGTGTCGTCGGGCTTCTGACCCTGCTGGGCGTGGTGGCGGCGGTCGCCTGCGGGCTCACCGCCCTCGCCGCCCTGTTCGGCCCATGGGGCGGCCTCGCGGCCCTCGCCCTCCTGTGCGCCAGCCTGCCGGCCCAGCGCAGCCTCCACGACCACGTCGCCCGCGTCGCGGCGGACCTGCGCGCCGAGGGATTGGCGGGCGGGCGCGTCGCCGTGTCGATGATTGTGGGGCGCGACCCCGAGAGCCTCGACGAGGCCGGCATCTGCCGCGCCGCCATCGAGAGTCTGGCCGAGAACTTTTCCGACGGGATCGTGGCTCCGGCCTTCTGGATCGGCCTCGGCGGCCTGCCGGGCGGGGCGCTCTACAAGGCGATCAACACAGCCGACAGCATGATCGGCCACCGCACCCCACGCCACGAAGCCTATGGCTGGGCGGCCGCCCGCCTCGACGATCTCGTCAACCTCCCGGCCTCGCGGCTGGCCGGCGGCCTCATCGTGGCGGCCGCCCTGTTTCACCCCGGCGCCGCGCCGGGCGCTGCATGGCGCGCACTCCTGCGCGATGCCGGCCGCCACCGCTCGCCCAATGCCGGTTGGCCCGAGGCCGCCATGGCGGGGGCGCTCGGCCTGCGGCTGGCCGGTCCCCGCGTCTACGGCGCCACGCGGGTCGAGGATGCCTGGATGGGCGACGGGCGCGCGGAAGCCGGGCCGGCCGACGTGGAGCGGGCGCTCGCGCTCTACCGCACGGCCTGCGGCCTGCTGTTCGGCCTCGCCGCCTTCGCGTTCGGCGCCTTCGCGGCCGCCGTGTCATGATCCTTGAAATGCCCCTGCACCGGAGCCCCCCGATGATGCGTCGTTCCCTCCTCACCCTGGCGTCGGGGCTGGCGCTCCTGTCCCCGGCCGGCGCGCAAGTGCTCCATCCCGTCGGCCAGCCCTACGCCGTGAGCGCGGGGCTCACGGGAGAGATCACGAAGAAGGGCGGGGGCAAGCCGGCGGAGGATATCTCCGGCATCGCCTGCGCGCCGGCGACGGCGGGCCCGCGCACCTGCCTGGTGGTGGACGATGAGGCGGCGGGCGCGCAGTTCGTCACCCTCGACGGCACCACCCTGACGCCGGCC
>Ga0182232_1000018_pt1 | contig 72407 bp, 62 predicted proteins | sample G6R1MG_30_FD_155484 | JGI IMG/M metagenome (GOLD analysis project Ga0182232, IMG submission 155484) | Phyllosphere microbial comminities from miscanthus, Michigan, USA - G6R3_NF_07NOV2016_LD2 MG | ecosystem: Host-associated > Plants > Phyllosphere > Phylloplane/Leaf | place: USA: Michigan... | reverse complement strand
AGGGTCCGGCGGTCGTGCTGATGCTCGGCGTGGCGCGAAAGGCCAAGCGGGTCCGGGTCGAGTTCCGGGCCCGCAACCGGGCGAGCCGGCTGTTTCCCGACGCGTCCGGTTCCGTCGCCCGGCGCTTGGCCCTCGTGGCGGGCGGTCCGGCCGAGCGGCGTGCCGGCGCCGCGGTAAAGGCCCTCGCGACCCTGCGCCGCCACGGGATCGCGGCGATCCCGTCGCACGATGCCGGGCGCTACCTCTGCAACGCCGCCTACTACCGCGGGCTGGCCGAGGGGATTCCCGTGCTGTTCGTCCACATTCCACCCCTGCCCCGGGCCGGACGACCCGGCCCGCTGCGGCGCGGGAAGGCGCCCGTCGAGGCCCTGGCGGCGGCCCTGGTGGCGGTGGCGCGCGCGCTTCTCGCGCATCCGTGCGTTCACCCTAGCCCGACGAAGGCCGAGGAAAATCCGCAACACGTGGTGCCCAATCGGATCTCGGACGTTCTGTGAACGTCGGATGCGGGCGTGTCGCGCCCCGGCGGCATCGAACCCGCATCGAAGTTCAACTGGGAGAAGCATCATGGTGGACACGGATCGCATCGTCGGAACCGCCAAGGATCTCGGCGGTCGCGTGCAGGGTGCCGTGGGCGACGCCCTCGGATCTCACGGCGACTCCGTTGAGGGCCGCTTCCGCGAGGCGCAGGGACGCGCCCAGGACGCCTACGGCCAGGCCAAGGATACCGCCCGCAGCGTCGCCGACAACGTGAGCGACTATGCCGGTGACGCCTACGAGCGGATCCAGGACCGCGGCGGCGCCTACTTCCGCGATGGCACCCGCGCGGTGGAGACGCGCGTCGAGGAAAACCCCTTCATCGCCCTGATGCTGGCCGGCGCGGTGGGCTACGGCCTCGCCCTGCTCCTGCACCGCCGCTGAGCGATGCACGGCGCCGCCCCGCCGGGGCGGCGCACGCCTACTGCGCCGTCCAGCCGCCATCCATGGCGATGTTGGAGCCGGTCATCTGGCTCGCCGCGTCCGAGCACAGGAACACCGCGAGCGCCGCGACCTGATCGACCGTGACGAATTCCTTCGTGGGCTGGGCCTTCAGGAGCACGTCGTTGATCACCTGCTCCTCCGTGAGCCCGCGCGCCTTCATGGTGTCGGGGATCTGGCTCTCCACGAGGGGCGTCCAGACGTAGCCGGGCGAGATGCAGTTCACCGTGATGCCGTGGGTGGCGAGTTCGAGGCCCGCGGTTTTGGTCAGGCCAGCGATGCCGTGTTTGGCCGCGACATAGGCCGCCTTGTAGGGCGAGGCCACGAGGGAATGCGCTGAGGCGGTGTTGATGATCCGCCCCCACCCGCGCGTCTTCATGCCGGGAATCGCCGCCCGCATGCTGTAGAACGCCGCCGACAGGTTGAGCGCGATGATGAGCTCCCACTTCTCCGGCGGGAAATCCTCGATGGGCGAGACGAACTGAACGCCCGCGTTGTTCACCAGGATGTCGACGGCCCCGAAGGTTTCCTCGGCCAGAGCGATCAATCCGGCGATCTCGTCGGGTTTCGTCATGTCGGCGGCGGAATGGACCGCGCGCACGCCGAACTCCGACTCGATCCCGGCACGGGCCGCCTCGATGGCCTCGGGCGATCCGAAGCCGTTGAGCACCACGTCGGCCCCCTCCTTCGCGAAGCCGCGCGCGATGGCGAGGCCGATGCCGCTGGTGGAGCCGGTCACGACGGCGGTTCTGGATTTCAGGCTCATGGGTGGGTCTCCCGAAGCGCGCGCGGCCGCGCGCAGGTCCATCGCGAAAAATCCTGCCCGATGCGGCGCGGCAAGTCGATGCGCTCCGGCCCGGGCGCGGCATGCTATAGCGACGGGCGACGCCCCATCGTCACGGGGTGACGCACGAAGGACGCCATGATCCGCTTCCTCGCCTTGCTGACCCTCGCCCTGTCCGGTCTCACCGGCCTATCGGCCGGTGCCCAGGGCCTCAAACCGCCGTCCGACCTCGTCACCGCGAGCCTCGTGGCCGAGCCCGCCGCGATCCGCCCGGGCGAGCCGTTCAGCCTCGGCCTACGCATGGTGATGCGGCCGGGCTGGCATGTCTATTGGCGCAATCCCGGCGATTCCGGTCTGCCGCCCGAAGTCGCCTGGACTCTGCCGGCGGGCTTCACCGCCGGCGCCCTCGACTGGCCGGCGCCCCACCGCATCCCTGTCGCCCACCTCATGAATTTCGGCTACGAGGGCGAGACGGTCCTGCTCGTGGCGGTGACACCGCCCGAGACCCTGGCGCCGGGCAAACCCGTGACCCTGCGGGCGCATTTGAGCTACCTCGTCTGCGAGCAGGAATGCGTGCCCGGGACGGCGGATCTCCAGGTCACCCTGCCGGTGGCCCAGCGCGGAACGAGCACTGGCGCCAATCCGCAGACCCGCGCGCTGTTCGCCCGAGCCCGCGCGGCCCTGCCGGTTCCCGCCCCTTGGCCGGTGCGCACCACCGCCACAAAGGCGCGCCTGGACCTGACGGCGGAGGCCCCGAACCTCGCGGCCGACGGCGTGACGGGGGTGGCGTTCTTTCCCTATGCCGAGACCGTCATCGAGAACGCCGCCCCCCAGGACGCGCGGATCGATGCCGCCGGCCTGCATCTCGGTTTGGTGAAGGGCGATGCCGACGCGCCGGTGCCCGCTTCCCTGCCCGGCGTCCTGACCTTCGACGAGACCACGCCCGATGGCCCGGTGCGGCGCGCCTACGCCGTCGGCGAGGCACCGGCCATCGCTGGCCCTGCGGCCGCAGCCCCGGCGACGGACACCTCGGCATCCGTCCCGGCGCTCCCCGCGCCGGACGACACACTTACCCTGTGGAGCGCCGTGGGTCTCGCCTTCCTCGGCGGCCTCGTCCTCAATCTCATGCCCTGCGTGTTTCCGGTCCTGTCCATCAAGGTCCTCAGCCTCGTGCGGCATTCGGGGGAGCCCCCCCGCCGCGTGCGCCTCCACGGCCTCGCCTACACGGGCGGCGTCCTCGCGGCGTTCCTCGGGCTCGCCGGGCTGCTCATCGCCCTGAAGGGCGCGGGCGCTGGAATCGGCTGGGGGTTCCAGCTGCAATCGCCCGTGGTGGTGGCGGGCCTCGCCTACCTCCTGTTCGGCATGGGGCTCGGCCTGTCCGGCATCGTCCATCTCGGCGGCGGCATTGCGGGCCTCGGCAACGGCCTCACCCGGCGGACGGGCCTTCAGGGCTCGTTCTTCACCGGCGTGCTTGCGACCGTGGTCGCCACCCCCTGCACGGCGCCCTTCATGGGCTCGGCCGTGGGCTTCGCCCTGACGCAGGCGCCGGCCGTGGGCTTGGGCGTGTTCGCGAGTCTCGGCCTCGGCCTCGCCCTCCCCTTCCTGTTGCTGACCGCCTGGCCCCCGGCCCTCCGGGCCCTGCCCCGTCCCGGCGCCTGGATGGATACGCTGAAGGGCGTGCTGGCCTTCCCGATCTACGCCACCGCCGCCTGGCTCGTCTGGGTGCTGGCCCAGCAGGTCGGCCCCTCGGGCTTGCTCGCGGCCCTGTTCGGTCTCGTGCTCCTCGGATTCGCCGCCTGGGCCTGGGAGCGTGGTCGCGACGCCCGCCCGATCTGGAGCTGGATCGCCCGGGGCACGGCGGTGGCGGCCCTTGCGGGCCTGACCCTCCTTACCCTCGGCCTGTCGCAGGATCGCGCCGCCACGGCGGCCTACGCAGCAGGTACCGAAGCGTTCAGCGAGGCCAAGCTCGACGCCCTGCGGATGCAGGGCCGGCCGGTCCTCGTGAACATGACGGCGGCCTGGTGCATCTCCTGCCAGGTCAACGAGCGGACGACCCTCGCCCGGGAAACCGTGCGCACTGCGCTGTCCGCACGCGGCGTGACCTACCTCAAGGGCGACTGGACGAACCAGAACCCCGAGATCACCGCCTTCCTCGCCCGCCACGGCCGCAGTGGCGTGCCCCTCTATCTTCTCTACGCGGGTCAGGACGCGCCCGTGGTGCTGCCGCAGATCCTCACGGAAGGCATCATGCTGGATGCCCTGTCTACCCTGCCGGCGGCCCCGCGCAGCGCCGCCCTGACCGCGCCGGAGCGTTAGGACTGTCCCGGCCGGCCACCCCGACACCGCAGCGATCCCCACGGCCCCGATGACCGATGCCACTGCGCCGCGCTGGGCCGTGTTCGCCAACGGCGACTTCCGCCGCTACGGCACCGCCCGCTTCCTCACGGGCCTCGCCTTCCAGATGCAGGCCGTGGCGGTGGGGTGGTTCGTCTACGACCTCACGCGCTCGGCCCTGGCGCTTGGCCTCGTCGGCCTCGCGAGCTTCCTGCCCGCCATGCTCGCGGCCCCGATCACCGGGCATGTCGCCGACACCTACGACCGGCGGGTGGTGGCGGCCTCGGCCTACGCCATCCTGGCCCTGGCCGATCTCGGACTCCTGGCCTTCGCCCATTACGGTACGGGCGCGGTCTGGCCGATCTACGCCCTCGTGGTGATCATCGGCACCGGGCGCGCCTTCGCCAATCCGGCCCTTCAGGCCCTATTGCCGACGCTGGTGCCGCGTCCGCTGTTCGGCTCGGCCATCGCCTGGAACGCATCGTTGTGGCAGAGCGCCTCGATCCTTGGGCCGGCGCTCGGCGGCTTTCTCTACGCCCTTGGCCCGGCCGTGGTGTTCGGCGCGGCGGCCCTCGCCTTCGCGCTCGCCAGCGCCCTCGTCGCCGCCATCCGGTTCCGGCCCGCCCCCGTCTCGGAGCGCCCGCCCGTGACCTGGGCGACGCTGTCCGCCGGCCTCACCTACATCCGCGACCATCCCGTGGTGCTCGGCGCCATCAGCCTCGATCTCGTCGCCGTGCTGCTCGGGGGCGCTACCGCCCTGCTGCCGATCTTCGCGGCGGAAGTGCTCCATGTCGGCCCCCTCGGCCTCGGGGCCCTACGCAGCATGCCGGCGGCCGGCGCCGTGCTGACGGCGATCCTCCTCGCCTATCACCCGCTCCAGCGCCATGCCGGCCTGCGCATGCTGCAGGCGGTCGGCGTGTTCGGCATCGCCACGGTCGGGTTCGGTCTCTCGACCTCGCTGCCGTTCTCCATGGCCTGCCTGTTCGTCACGGGCGCGGCCGACATGATCAGCGTCTATGTCCGCCAGACCTTCGTGCAGGGCGAGACGCCCGACGCCATGCGCGGCCGGGTCTCGGCGGTGAACACGGTGTTCATCGGTGCCTCCAACGAACTCGGCGAGTTCGAATCCGGCCTCCTCGCCGCCGCCATCGGGGCGGTGCCGGCGGTGGTGCTGGGCGGCGTCGCGACGCTGCTCGTCGCCGCCGCCTGGGGACGGATCTTTCCGGCGCTCAGGGCGCGGGACCGGCTGCTGCCGGTGGGGTGAGGAGGAGGCGGATCGATATTATCCCTCACCGAAGCCTTTCCTGTCGCCTCAGGGATAATCCCATTTGTCTCATCGCTTTAGCCCGATCGAAATCGCCTGTTCGCCCCGTGAAGCACTCTGGTATCGCCGCGCTTCCGTGCATGGACACGAATATGCACGGAGCGATAGAAACGGCGTGGGAGAGCACCATGGCCGATCTCAAGGTGGTTGCAGGAAACTGCGGTAAGGGGCGAGGGACCTACCGGGCGGGTGTCCTGACAGGTCCGGATGGCGTCGAGCGTTCTGTCGAGAGCTTGCTGGCCCTGGAAGCCCACGGCGATGTCGCGGCGGCTCGCAACTGGGGCGGCCAGATTCTCGATGGGCTCAAGGGCAGTCTCGCCCTTGCCTCGAACATGGATCTCAGCGGAACGGCGCTGCTGGCAGCGACGGCCCTGACCTCGCTTGCAGCGGACGAGGCGCATCCGCAGACCGTGCTGGAAATGACGTTTCAGGATGGTGGGCTGCTCATCGCCTTGGCCGACCCGCGCTTGCCGGCCCTGATCGCCAACGATCGGGAAGTGCTTCAGCGCGGCTTCGCACGAGCAACACAACCAGTGGCACAGCCAAGCGATGGCGTTTCGGAAGGAGGCCTGTTGACCACGGCGAGCGATGCCGCCCAGGCTGCGGCGGGTGCAGTCCATGCGGCGGCCGGCGCGGCCGGAGCATCGCTCACCTCCGCCTTCGGCTTCGTTCGCCGGACGGCCGGTTTCGAGCGCAGCTGATCCGGAATCCGCTGGATGGAAGCGGACACCGGACGCTTCGAAGCTGCGCGGCGTGAGAGCGAGCTCCGCCGCGCGCTCCGCAGGTGACTTATTTACCCGACAGCAGCGGCGACCACGTCGGGTCGGATGCGTAGGACGGGGTCGGCACGGGCTGCTCCACCTTGCCGGTGATATCGACCATGTAGAGTTTGCCGCCGCCCTGGCCGCCCGGGTCGCGGAAGAACAGCACGTACTGGCCGTTGGGCGCGAAGGTCGGCCCCTCGTTGTGGAAGCCTTCCGTGAGCACGCGCTCGCCCGAGCCGTCCGGCTTCATCACGCAGATGGCGAAGCCCCCCTTGCGCTGGCGGGTGAAGGCGATGAGGTCGCCGCGCGGCGACCATGCCGGCTGCGACGCCGAGCCCTCGCCGAACGAGAGCCGGGTCGGGGTCCCGCCCGTCGCGCTCATCACGTAGATCTGCTGCGAGCCGCCGCGGTCGGATTCGAACACGATCTGGCTGCCGTCGGGCGAGAAGGTCGGCGAGGTATCGATGGCGTTGCCGTTGGTCACGGGCGTCTGCGCCTTCGAGGCGAGGTCCATCACCACGATGTCGGCGTTGCCGCCCTCCTGCACGCTCATGACGAGGCGCCGGCCATCGGGCGAGAAGCGCGGGCTCGTGCTCATGGAGCCGGCCTTGCCCACCGCCTGGCGGGTGCCGGTCTCGAGGTTGATCACCTGGATGCGCGGCGGCTGTCCCGTCGCCTGGGTCATGAAGGCGATGTCCTGGGTCGCGGGCGAGTAGCGCGGGGCGACCACCGCCGTCTCGCCGTTGGTGAGGGCCCGCACGTTGGCGCCATCCTGATCCATCACCATGAGACGCTTGCGCCGGTTCTCCTTGGAGCCCGACTCGTCCACGAAGGCGATGCGGCTGTCGAACCAGGGCCCCAGGCCGGTGATCTTCGTGTAGACCGCGTCCGAGATGAGGTGCCCCGTGCGCCGGGCGTTGGCGGTGTCGGCGCCGTATTGCTGACCCGTCATCTGCTGGCCCGAAGTCACGTCCCAGAGGCGGAACTCCACCTTGAGCTTGCCCGACGGATCGCGCGAGACCCGACCCGTCACCAGGGCCTGAACGCCGGCCGCGCGCCACTTGTCGAAGCCCGGCACCGCGTCGAAGCCCGGGGCCTCGGGAAACTTCGCCTTCTCGACGGGCGTGAAATAGCCTGAGCGGCGCAGATTGTTCGTCACCACGCTGGACACCAGCAGACCCAGGCTCGGATCGCCGGAGAAGTCGGTGATCGCGATGGGCATGGGCTGGAACGCACCGCCGCCGATGCGCAGGTTGAGCTGGGCCCGGGCAGGCCCGGCGAGGCCGAACAGGACCAGGGCCAGAGCGGCGAGGAGATGCGCCAAACGCGGGATCGGTGTTGGGATCATGGTGAGGTCCGAGTTCTCGGGTGGGGTCGATAGGGACAAGCGACCCATGCCGTCCGGCGCGACGCGGATCAGTCGCGCGGAGGGGTTCACGGCACGGGCGGGTGGCCCGGATCGGTGGGGGGAGGTCGGCGCATCAGACTCGCGAAAACTCGAATTCCGCGTTGATGGCCTTCCAGTCGTTGTAATACGGCGCGTACTGGGCGGGGATCTTGTAGGGCGCACAGCGCCGGACGGCGCGCTGCGCGGCCTCCGCGATGGAGCGATCGACGGCGTTGGCGCCGCCGCGCATGATCCTGGGCTCGGTGGTGAGGGTCCCGTCCTGATTGAGGCGGATGTCCAGCATCGGCAGGATCACGCCCTGCGCGGCGCCCGGAGGCGCGACGTAGCACCGCTCGATCTGCTGCTGGAGCATGCCGACCAGGGCCTCGCGGAGCGACGGCGATAGACGCGGCGCGTTGCCGGACGCGGCTCCGAGGGAGGCCGTGCGCTGAATGTCGCGGCCGGTGGCGCCGGTGGATTGCGACGGCGCCTTCGAGGCGAGGAGCTGGCGAATGTCGCCGGCACTGAATTTCTCCGCAAGTTCGGCCTGCTTCTTCGCCTTGGCCTCGCCATCGGCCTTCGCCTTGGCATCCGCGATCGCCTTGGCCTTCGCCTTGGCAGCGGCGTCCGCCTTGGCCTTGGCCGCTGCTTCGGCCTTGGCCGCCGCCTCGGCGACCTCCTTCTGATGCTCGGCCTCGGCCTTCGCCGCCTTCTCGGCGAGGGCCTTGGCGGCCTTCTCGGCCTGCGCCTTCGCCTCCGCGCGCGCCTTCTCGGCCTCGGCCTTCTCAGCCTTCGCCTCGGCCTCGGCTTCCGCGCGGGCCTTCGCGTCGGCCCGCGCCTTGGCCTCCGCTTTCGCTTTCGCGGCCTTCTCGGCGTCGGCCTTCGCGACGGCCTCGGCCTCCTCCTTCTCGATGAGTTGGGCGAGCTGCTCGCGCTTCACGGCCGCCGCCTTCGCCTCGGCCTTGGCGGCAGCGGCGGCGGCCTTGGCTTCGGCCGCCTTGGCCTCGGCCTTGGCCTCTGCCGCCGCTTCGGCCTTGGCGCGGGCCGCCTCCGCCTTGGCAGCCTCGGCCTTCGCGGCTTTCGCTTCGGCCGCCTTGGCTTCGGCAGCCTTGGCAGCTTCGGCCTTGGCTTCCGCAGCTTTCGCTTCGGCGGCTTTGGCCTTCGCCTCCTCCGGATCGGGCTCGTCGGCGCGCAGCGGCATCTCCTCGGCGCTCGCCACCTTCATGTCGGCCGGACGCTTCGGGGGCGCGGGGGCATCGACCTTGGCGTTCTCGGGCTCCCGCTCCTCGGCCTTGTCCGCCTTGCGGTCGGCCCGGGGCTTGGCGTCGGGCTGGGGCTTGTCGGCGTTGGTCTCGCCCTTGGTCAGCTCCGAATATTGCTGTTCGGTCATCACCTCGACGGGCACGCCCTCCTGCGCGTCGGGCAGGGCCGGGGCGGCCACGGTGAGCATCGCCGCCGTGAGCACGGCCACGTGCACGCCCGCCGAGATCCAGACGCCCGGTTCATTGCGCTTGAAGGGAAGCTTCACGGTCGCGGGCCCGCTATTTCTGGTCGGGCTCGGTGACGAGGGCGACCTTCTTGAAGCCGCCACCGGTCACGATGGCCATCACCTGGGCGACGCGGCCGTAATCGACCCGCTTGTCGCCGCGCACGAACACCCGCTCCTCGAAGCCGGACTTCGAGGCTTCGGTGAGCTTGGGCACGATGCTGTCGTCGCCGAGCTCGTCCTCGCCGAGGAAGACCTGGCCGGACTGGCGGATGGAAAGGGTCACGGGCTTGGTGTCGGAGTTGAGGGGCCCGGCCTTCGACTGCGGCAGGTCGAGGGGCACGCCCACCGTCATCATCGGAGCGGCCACCATGAAGACGATGAGCAGCACGAGGACGACGTCGATGAACGGCGTCATGTTGATCTCGTTGATGGCGCCCTGGCGCCGGCCGCGTCGCCGCCGGCCGCCGCCGCCCTGTGCCGCTCCGTGGGCCATGCCCATGATCGTCCCTCGGTCTTGCTTGGAAGTGGGAGCCTCAGCGCGGCAGCATCAGGCGACGAGCGACAGGCGCTCGTCGATCTGGCGGGAGAGGATGGCCGAGAACTCGTCGGCGAAGCCCTCGAGCCGCGATTGCTGCTTCGAGACGGTGGCCTGCAGCTTGTTGTAGGCGAGCACGGCGGGAATCGCCGCGAACAACCCGATGGCAGTGGCGAACAGCGCTTCGGCGATGCCGGGCGCCACCACGGCGAGCGAGGTGTTCTTCGAGGCCGCGATGGAGGTGAACGCGGTCATGATGCCCCAGACCGTCCCGAACAGACCGATATAGGGACCGGCCGACCCGATGGAGGCGAGGAACAGAAGGCGGGACTCCAGGCGCTCAACCTCACGCTGGATGGTGACGTCGAGAACCTTGTCGATGCGCTGGGACAGGCTCTGGATCTGCCGGCCGGAGCCCTCGAATGAGCGCTTCCACTCGCGCATGGCCGCCACGAACAGGGCACCCTGCCCCACGGCCGGACGATCGTTGAACGAGCGGTAGAGCTCCTCGAGTGAGCGACCCGACCAGAACGCCTCCTCGAAGGCGTCCATCTCGGCCTTGGTGCGGCGGAACAGCAGCGTCTTGTCGACGATGATCGACCAGCACCAGACGGAGGCGCCGAGAAGGCCCACCATCACGACCTTGACCACGAAATGGGCCTGCAGGAACAGGCCCAACAGGGTCATGTCGGGGGCCGGTATGGCCTGCATGGCGTCGGCTGGGTTCATCGCAGCATCCTTGCAAAACCCCAGTGCGGGGCCGCCGCCGAACCGGTGGCCCGGCCGTCGCGCTTCAACCGGAACCGTGAGGTATTTCAACGCTCAATGGTCCGCGAATCTGTCGAAAGTAAGGGCCGTGACGTCCCGTGGTTGCGGTGCGGCAAACCCTTTCGGTCACCAGTTTAAGCACGCATCAAGGTTAAGGTTTGGTTGAGAAATTGGCATCCGATGGTCCGCCGAGGGCGGCGCGCAAAGCGTCCGGCAGGCGGATCGCCCGACCGTCGCGCACGCAGGCCACCACCACCTCGGCCTTGACCAGCAGTTCGTCCCCGCGCCGGACCTCCTGGGCGAGATGCATGGAGGCGCCCTTCATCTGCGCGGTCCGGGTGCGAACCTCGAGGAGGTCGTCCATCCGGGCGGGCTTCGCGTAATCGATCACCATGCGGCGGACCACGAAGTGCAGGCCCGCGGCGTCCCGATGCAGGTCGGACTGATCGCCCGCGAGCCCCCGCAGCAGCTCCGTGCGGCCCCGCTCCATGAAGCGCAGGTAGCTCGCGTGATAGACGAAGCCGGAGAAGTCGGTGTCCTCGTAGTAGACCCGCAGGGCCAGGCGATGGACGCCGGAGGAATCGATGTCGCTCAAGGGCGGGTCTCCTGTGGCAAGGTGCGAGCGGCCCCTCACGCCTCCGGATCGTCGGAAAACAGGCCGATCTGCGAGCCCGGATCGCGGCGCGGCTCGGGAAAGCCCATGTGTCGGAAGGCGTGCGGGGTCAGCATGCGGCCACGCGGGGTGCGCTGCACGAAGCCTTTCTGGATGAGGTAGGGCTCGATGATGTCCTCGATGGCGTCGCGCGGCTCGGACAGGGCCGCCGCGATGGTCTCGATGCCCACGGGACCGCCATTGAAGGATTTGGCGATCATCGTGAGGTACTTGCGGTCCATCACGTCGAGGCCCGCCGGATCGACGTCGAGGAGTTGGAGCGCCCGGTCGGCGATGGCCCGCGTCACCGTCGGCGCATCGGCCACGATGGCGAAGTCCCGCACCCGGCGCAGCAGGCGCCCGGCGATGCGCGGCGTGCCGCGCGCGCGCTTGGCGATCTCGTTGGCCCCCTCCTCCGACATGCCGAGGCCCAGCACCCGCGCGCCGCGCCGGACGATGAGTTCGAGTTCGTCGACGTCGTAGAATTCGAGGCGGATCGGGATGCCGAAGCGGTCGCGCAGCGGCGTCGTCAGCAGGCCGGCGCGGGTGGTGGCTCCCACCAGGGTGAATTTCGGCAGCTCGATCTTCACCGAGCGGGCCGCCGGGCCTTCGCCGATGATGAGGTCGAGCTGGTAATCCTCCATGGCCGGGTAGAGGATCTCCTCCACGGCGGGGTTGAGGCGGTGGATCTCGTCGATGAAGAGCACGTCGCGCTCCTCGAGGTTGGTGAGCTGGGCGGCGAGATCCCCCGCCTTGGCGATGACCGGGCCGGAGGTGGAGCGGAAGTTCACCCCGAGTTCGCGGGCTACGATCTGGGCGAGGGTTGTCTTGCCGAGGCCCGGCGGGCCGACGAACAGCACGTGGTCGAGGGCCGACCCGGTCTTCCGGGCCGACTCGATGAAGATGCTCATGTTGGCGCGCGCCGCCCGCTGACCGATGAACTCGGCGAGGCTCAAGGGGCGGATCGACGATTCGAGGTCGTCCTCCCGGCGCTCCGGCGTGAGGAGCGAGTCGGGAAGCGGGTGCAGGGTCGGCGATTTCGGCGACTTGGGAAGCTTGCTCACACGGGCTCTCGGTGGGGCCCGATGGGGCCTGCGTTCAGTGGCCCGGCGGGGCCTTGCGTCCAGCATCTGTTCTCAAGGGCCGATGTCGCACACCGGCGCGGATCGCGCTACATTCGTGGCGTCGGCGGGTGGCCGCCAGGGATGCGCACGTTTGGCAACGCCTCCGCGAATTTCGAGATGATGGGGTTCGACGATTTCGAGGAACTGCTGGCCGACAAGCCGCGCAACGAGCGTTGGGAGCTGATCGGCGGCCGGGTCGTCCGGATGATGGTCGGCGCGCGCTGGGAACACGGTCGGATCGTCCAGAACATCGCGAGCCACCTGCATCAGGGCTTCCGGGCGAAAGGATCGTCCTGCCAGACGTTCGCCGAGACCTTCTATATGAAGAGTCGCCCCCTCGACGCGGCGCTGCTGCCCGACATTCTCGTCGTGTGCGGCGGGATCGAAGCGGGCGCGACCTCAGTGGACAATCCCACGGTGCTGATCGAAGTGCTTTCTCCCGGCACGGAGGCGCGGGACCGCTTTGAGAAGTGGCGGATCTACCAGCAATTGCCCGCCTTGCAGCACTATGTCCTCGTGGCGCGCGACCGGCCACACCTCGAAGTTTACGATCGCGTCGACGGAGCCTAGAGCGGTTTTCGGGTGGTCGATGGAATGGACGCGGCCCTCGACCTCTTCGCGATCCAGGCCTCGCTCCCCTTGAGCGAAGTCTACTGGAGCGTGTTCGAATCTTGAAAAAGCCCGCGGCGCACGAGGCGCCGCGGGGGCTTCACGTCACTCGGCTTCCGGCGCGATGGGCTCGAGGCCGCCGATATGCTTCTGCGCGTAGAGCGGCAGGCCGATCTGGGAGATCAGCTCGAGCTGCGTCTCGAGGAAGTCGATATGGCCTTCCTCGTCCTCGGCCAGATCCTCGAACAGGCGCTTCGACACGCGGTCGTTGATCGAATCGCAATATTTGGCGGCTTCGAGGTAGAGCGCCCGCGCCTCGGTCTCGGCGGCGAGATCGCACTCGATGATCTCCTGCACGTTCTGGCCGATCCGCAGCGGATCGAGTTCCTGCAGGTTCGGGAAGCCGTCGAGGAACAGAATGCGATCGACGAAGCGATCGGCGTGCTGCATCTCTTCGATGGATTCCTTACGCCAAAACTTGGCGAGATCGATGTAGCCCCAGTCATTGAGCATGCGGAAATGGAGCCAGTACTGGCTCACCGCCGTCAGTTCGCTGCGCAGTCCCCGATTGAGGTACTCGACGACCTTCGCATCACCCTTCATCCGCCCAATCTCCCTTGAGGCACCATAGTCGGAAGGGAGCGTGGCATCCCGTATGGACGCTCAGGCGGCGATCCCCTCCTCCGCAGTCTGGACCTTGACCAAACTACAGCCCGTTGCGCAAGTCGCCGAGCACGCATGGGTTGCTTCTTCGAGGGCCCCCTGCAGGGCGTTCTGCATGATCGAGCGGATGGTCCGGGCGCAGCGTCCACACTTCGGGCTGCATCCGAGACAGGCCTGAACCTGGGCCGGCGTGCGCGGACAATCCGGCCCGCGATGGAGACAGGCGCGGACCGCGTTGTCGGACAGGACGTTACAGGAGCAGACGATCATGCGGAATCGGAACTCGCGCTAGGCATCGTGCCGGTGGGGAGGATTCCGGGTCTCGCCACCCGGGCCTTCAAGGGAACGCTAGATTAGAATAATTGAAAACTGAAGTGATTTCAGCACCTTAGCGTCGCAGGCCGACTGTGACAAGGCTCGCCCGAAACGTCAAGCGGACAACTGGATCGCGTGCGAGCGATCCATCGTCGGAAGCTCAGCGCGCGAGCTCGCGAAGCCCGAGCCGGATCAGGGTCTTGGCCTCCGCCCCCTCCCCGGCCCCCGCGAGGACGGCCGCAATGGCGGCGGAGGCCTGCACGGGGGCGTAGCCGAGATTGACCAGGGCCGAGACGGCATCGGCGACGGGCTGGGGCGCGGATCGATCCGCGACGGCGCCGTTGAGGGCAATGACGGAGGGATCGATGGGCGCGTAGGCCGGCGCCTTGTCCTTGAGTTCGGCGACCAGCCGGGCGGCGAGGCGCGGACCGACGCCGGGGGCACGGGCCACCGCCGTCTTGTCGCCCATGGCGATGGCCGAGGCGAGGGCTTCCGGCTCCAGCACGGAGAGCAGCCCGAGCGCCACCTTGGAGCCGACCCCCTGCACGGTCTGGAGGAGGCGGAACCACTCCCGCTCCGGGTCGGACCGAAAGCCGTAGAGGCGGATCATGTCCTCGCGGACATGGGTGTCGATGGCGAGTTGCGCGGCCTCGCCGATGGCCGGCAGCCGCTGGAGCGTGCGGGCCGAGCAATGCACCACGTAGCCGACGCCCTGAACGTCGAGGATCACGAAATCCTCGCCGTAGGAATCCACCACACCCTTCAGCTTGCCGATCATGCGAAGTCTCTTATCAGAGGGAACGGAGCAGCGTCCGGGCGATGGCCGGGCGACCGGGAGCGAGGAACGACATGACGCGTGGATCCGTGATTGCCTATGCCCGAACCAACCCGCGCGCCGCCCTGCGCAGTATCACCGTTCTCGCCGTGATGCTGTCGGGCGCCGCCCATGCCCAGGAGGTGGCGCCGCCTGCCCCCACCACCGACCCGACGCAGGTGCGATCCGGCGCCTACCGCCTCGATTCGGCGCACGGCAAGATCACGTGGTCGCTCAGCCACCTCGGCTTCTCGACCTATTACGGGCAGATCACCGACGTGGCGGCCGAGGCGACCCTGGATGCGAAGGCGCCCCAGGCGAGCCGCATCAGCGTCACCATCGGCACGCTGAGCATTACCGGCCTCAACGACAAGCTCGATGCCCATCTCAAGGGCCCGGATTTCTTCGACGCGCAGAAATTCCCAACGGCCACCTTCGCCAGCACTTCCATCGAGCCGACGAGCCCGACGACGGCGCGGGTCAACGGCACCCTCACGTTGAAGGGCGTCGCCAAGCCGATATCGTTCGATGCCACCTTCAACCAAGCCGGCCTGCATCCCGTCGACAAGCTCTACACCGTGGGCTTCGACGGACGCGCCGTGATCAAGCGCTCGGATTTCGGCATCACCGCCTACCTGCCGATGGTGGGCGACGAGGTGACCCTGCGCCTGGAGGGCGAGTTCAAGGCGATCCCCTGAGGCGCCGCGCAGGCGATCCGGGTTCGAAGGGCTCAGCCCTTCGCGGGTCCAGGGTGGAGCCCTGGAGTCCGGGCTCACGCCTTGGCGAGGGCGGCGGCGATGCGGGCGGCGGCGAGCGCGCTCATCCCCGGCACGGGGGCGTGTCGCCGCGTGAGGGCGTGGGAGGCGCGGTGGTTCGCGTGGGTGACCGCGATGGCGAGGGCATCGGCGGCGTCCGCCGTCTTGAACTCGGCTTTCGGCATCAGGAACTTCACCATCGCCTGGATCTGGACCTTGTCGGCATGGCCGGCGCCGCAGACCGTCTTCTTCACGAGGTTCGCCGCGTATTCGGACACGGGCAGCCCGGCGAGCGCCGGCACCAGCAAGGCGACGGCGCGGGCATGGCCGAGCTTCAGCGTCGCCTGGGCGTCCTTGTTGACGAAAGTCTCCTCCACGGCGACCTCATCGGGCGCGAAACCCTGGACCACCCGGGTGATGCCCTCGTGCAGTTCGCGCAGGCGCAGGGCCAGGGGCAGGTCCCCGTCCGAGGTCACCACGCCGCAATCGACGTAGGCGAGCTTCGTCCCCGTGACGGTGACGACGCCCCAACCGGTGCGGCGCAGTCCGGGGTCGATACCGAGGATTCGGACGGGAACGGTCATGCGCGGTGAGGCCCCGGGGCGCCGATCGCCCCCGTGTCGAGCGTTAGGCACATACCGTGAACGGAGGGTTTCGCCAAACCGTGCCCGTCAGAATGCGAACGGCGCGGCCCCGTGAAGGGCCGCGCCGCGCTGTAGGCCATCAGCCGGTTCGCCTCAGGCGGCGGCCGAGACTCCGGCGGCCGTCGGAACCGACGCGACGGTCTTCAGGATCTGCGAGGCGATCTGGTAGGGGTCCCCCTGGCTGTTGGGACGGCGGTCTTCCAGGTAGCCCTTGTAGTCGTTGTTGACGAAGCTGTGCGGCACGCGGATCGAGGCGCCGCGATCGGCCACGCCGTAGCTGAACTGGTCGATGGCCGCCGTCTCGTGCTTGCCCGTCAGGCGCATGTGGTTGTCGGGGCCGTAGACGGCGATATGGTCGTCGAGGTTCTCCTTGAAGGCTGCCATCAGCGCCTCGAAGTAGGCCTTGCCGCCCACCGTGCGCAGGTGCTCGGTGGAGAAGTTGGCATGCATGCCAGAGCCGTTCCAGTCGGTCGCGCCGAGCGGCTTGCAATGGTATTCGATGTCGATCTCGTACTTTTCGCACAGGCGCTGGAGGATGTAGCGGGCAACCCACATCTCGTCGGCGGCCTTCTTGGAGCCCTTTCCGAAGATCTGGAACTCCCACTGGCCCTTGGCCACCTCGGCGTTGATCCCCTCGTGGTTGATGCCGGCGTCGAGGCAGAGGTCGAGGTGCTCCTCGACGATCTTGCGGGCGATGGAACCGACTTCTTTGTAGCCGACGCCGCAATAATACGGGCCCTGCGGCGCGGGGTAGCCGGACGTGGGGAAGCCCAGGGGACGGCCGTCCTTGTAGAAGAAGTACTCCTGCTCGAAACCGAACCAGGCGCCGTCGTCATCCAGGATGGTGGCGCGCTTGTTCGACACGTGCGGGGTCACGCCGTCCGGCATCATCACTTCGCACATGACCAGCACGCCGTTCTTGCGGGTGGAGTCGGGGAAGTGGCGCACGGGCTTGAGCATGCAGTCGGATGAGCCGCCCTCGGCCTGCAGGGTCGAGCTGCCGTCGAAGCCCCACATGGGGAGTTGCTCGAGGGTCGGGAAGCTGTCGAAGTCCTTGATCTGCGTCTTGCCGCGCAGGTTGGGGACGGGCGTGTAGCCGTCCAACCAGATATACTCGAGCTTGTACTTCGTCATCGTGAAGTCTCTCTTTTCGTTCGAGGAGCGGACCGGCGGCAAGAGCGGACCATCGGCGCCCCGGGGAACTGCGCCCTCGCAAACGCATTTGCTATGCCAACTCGGTTTTCTTGCACACCGCGGCGAGCCCTCTCGGGCGTGCTCGACGCCACTGCGCGCGATCGCACACCCTGTAGGCAATGTGCAATTTTTTTAATCAGTCACTGCCTATGCCATGTTCTTAAGCAGAAATGAGAGAGCAACGGTCGGATCTCACGCCAGCAAAAGTAACGAATTTTCGAAGGCCAGCTTGCGCAAGACACTGTTGCTCTGTGTTTTTGCAATCATCGACCTGCGCATATTTCTGGCAAATGGCGGTTTTATTCGCCCTAGGCCGCGCAATCCGGCATCGAAGCGCCTATGTTGTGGGCGAGCGCCGAGAGGGTCCCGGCCCTGCTTCGAAGGAGACCGCGTTCGATGATGTCGTCCGTCACCCGCGAAACCGCCAAGATCTACGCTTTTCCCGTCGGAGGCCGTCTCGGCGCCGACCGCCGCGAGGCCGGTCGCCGTACGCACGAGACGAAGGCGACACCGGCCGGGCCGGTCGTCCCCGCCCTCTGCGGCTACCACGAGGCCGCCCTCATGGACGCGGACCGCTCGCGCAAATCCTGAGGACTCCGGCCAGATCCGATTAATCTCCTCGGGACGACGGATTCGGGCTTCGCTCGAGCGCGGGGCGGACTTCTCGACCCGGCGGCCGCTTTGATCGAGCGGACGCCGGCTCAAACCCCGAAGATCGACCAGCCGAGGCGCCGGGTCAGGGCTTCGAGAGCGATGCGACCGAGATGGGAATTGCCCGAGGCGTCGAGACCGGGCGACCAGACGGCGATGGAGGCGCGCCCCGGCGCGACCGCGAGGATGCCGCCGCCGACCCCACTCTTGCCCGGCAGACCGACGCGATAGGCGAACTCGCCCGACCCGTCGTAGTGTCCGCAGGTGAGCATCACGGCGTTGATGCGTCGCGCTCGCTCGGCCGAGACCACGGAATGTCCCGTGGACGGCGTGCGGCCCGAATGGGCGAGGAAGCGCCCGGCCCTGGCGAGCTGCCGGCACGTCATCGCGATGGCGCAGTGATGGAAGTAGACACCGAGGGTGAAATCCACCGGATTGTCGAGGACGCCGAAGGATTTCATGTAGTTGGCGAGCGCCACGTTCCGGAATCCCGTGCGCAGCTCCGAGGCCGCCACCGCCTCGTCGATGGCGATGGTCGGATCCTCGGCCAGGAACTGCATGAAACGCAGAAATTCACCCAGGGCCTCGCGGGGTTGGTGCCCCGAGAGGATCACGTCGGTGACGGCGATGGCGCCGGCATTGATGAAGGGATTGCGCGGAATGCCGCGCTCGCGCTCCAGCTGGACGATGGAGTTGAACGGGCTTCCTGAGGGCTCGCGCCCGACCCGGCGCCACAGGCGGTCTCCGACCATGCCGAGCGCCAGAGTGAGGGTGAACACCTTCGAGATGCTCTGGATCGAGAAGGCCACGTCGGCATCGCCGCCGGCCGCGACGGTGCCATCGGCATCGATGACCACGAGGCCGAAGGCATTCGCGTCGACCCGGGCGAGCTCGGGAATGTAGGTCGCGACCTCGCCCCGATCGGGCCGCGCCCGCATCTCCTCGGCGATCTCCCGCACCACGGCGTGCAGGTCGGGGCTGGGGCTGTGCGGCACGGGCGGTCTCACGGGGGCTGACGGATCGTTTCACGCGGACGCAATGAAACTGCCAAGCCCCGCGAAACCGCCAAACGCCCCCTCAGCCGGCCAGCTTCTCCATCAGGGCTTCCGACAGGGCGAAGTTTACGAAGACGTTCTGCACGTCGTCCTGATCCTCGATCACCTCGACGAGGCGCAGCAGCTTCTCGCCGGTCTCGTCATCGACCTCGATGGTGTTCTGCGCCTTCCAGATCAGCGCCGTGCGGCGGGGCTCACCGAAACGCGCCTCCAGGGCCTTGGACACCTCGCCGTAGGCCTCCTGGGCGCAGGTGACCTCGTGGCCATCGGCATCCGAGCGGACATCGTCGGCACCGGCCTCGATGGCGGCCTCGAGCATGGTGTCGGCATCCGCCACCTTGGCGTCGAATTCCACCACGCCGACATGGTCGAACATGAACGAGACCGCGCCGGTCTCGGCGAGGCTCCCGCCGGACTTAGTGAAGGCCGAGCGCACGTCGGAGGCCGTCCGGTTGCGGTTGTCCGTCTGCGCCTCGACGATGAGGGCGGCGCCGCCGGGACCATAGCCCTCGTAGCGGATCTCGTCGTAGCTCTCGCCATCAGCGCCCTGCGCCTTCTTGATGGCGCGCTCGATATTGTCCTTGGGTACGTTCTCGGCCCGAGCCGCGATGATGGCGGCGCGCAGGCGGGCGTTCATCGCCGGATCGGGCAGGCCGAGCTTGGCCGCGACGGTGATCTCGCGGGCGAGCTTGCCGAAGATCTTCGACCGGACCGCGTCGACGCGGCCCTTGCGGTGCATGATGTTTTTGAACTGGGAATGGCCGGCCATAGCTGACGGACTCTCGCGAAAAGGGCGGCGCCGGAGGAGATGCGCAGGACGCTGAAGGGGGTGCGTTTATAGGCCAGGGCCGCGCGACGTGGCAACGCGGACGCCCTGCGGGCGTTGACTGGGATGAACATTCGGAAACACGAGCGCCTCGACGTCCTGAGGTCCGGGCCGCGGACCGGTTCCGCAGCGCGATCCGTCGATTGGGGCCGACTCGGTCTCGCGGCCATCCTCGGTCTGGTGGCCGGCACGATCCTGTGTCCCACCCCGGCCAAGGGCCGGACGTCCACCGACCGCGACCGGGCGTAAAGGGCCGCGTCCCCGCCGTGTGTGCCCCAGCGGGCTAGGTCGCCGACGCCCCCGCTCGGGCACCGGCAACCGGGCGGGAGCGTCGCCTGAATCTGGAGCGGTTGCCGGAACACGCAGAGCCTTTCGCGGCGCTCCAATGGCCGGCGGGCGGCGCAGCACGGCCACACCCTTTTCTCGTTCAAGTCTTCGATCGATCAACGGCGTCGCATCCCCGCCGGAGCATAAATTTAAGCCCGCGATCGACCATCGTATCCATCCCAAAATTTACAAACAAACTTATATATTTGGTTATTACGATCTCGTAATTATAGATGTCTGCCGGGCAGACGCATAAATCCCTCATCGATCTGAATCGGCACATGGCTACAAACTCATAAGAAAAATTCCAGGGAAGCTTGAAAAGAACCGCCATCCTTCCAGATGGGTTGCCAAATCCTCCTGCGATCTCCGTCCGATTCCGTACAAAATCTTGGTTCGCATTTCCAAATTCGATGCGACCGCCTGATCCGACAACGCTCTTCTCGAAATCGAAGCGACCGACACAAACGCACGACACGCTTTTGCAGAACGCTTTACCAAACCGCACATCACCACATCTTGCGGCCATAAAAGAGATGAATTGTTGCTAAACATCCCCCCCAACTCAACCTATGAGATCTCCCAACCGCAGCGAATATACCTGGATCTCCTCCGGGCCGTCGCGGCAACGATGGTCATGGTCGAGCACGGCCTCGAAATATTCCGGATCAAGACGGTCACATATCTCGGCATATCGGCCGTGACGATCTTCTTTCTCCTGTCGGGTTTCCTGATCACGGTGGCCGCCTGCCGCAGACTCTATCGTCCAGGCCCGCAATTCGCATCGTTTATGATCGACAGAACAGCTCGGATCTACACGCCCTATCTCCCAGCCATCGCCTTCGCGATCCTGGCCAACACGGTATTTTCCGTCGGAACGTGGGGGCAACCCGGCACGAATACGGGGCTCGGAGCCTTTCTCGCCAACCTCCTAATGCTGGAAGATTATCCGCTGCTCCAGATCGCCGCTCGGATCACTCAGAACGACGCCTTCCGCATTCATGCCTACAACACCGCCGAACCGTTCTGGACCGTATCGATCGAATACTGGATCTATCTTGCATTCTCGCTGACGTTCTTCGTTGGCATTCGCAAGGAGAAGATTCAAAGTCCTCTGATCCTCCTCTCGGTGATCGCCTTCGTTCCCGTCGTCCTCTACAGCTCGTTCGCGAATGCCGGCCAGTGCTTGAGCCTGGTTTGGGCGATCGGCTCGGTCTGCGGATACATCTTCGTCATCACGAGCGGCGCCCGAGACTACGGCATCAAGCGGTACTATATCGTCGCGATCGTGGGAGCGGTCGGGTTCGCCGGGCGACTCCTGAAGACCGGCGAACTGAGCTACGAGCTACAAACCATCGCCTTCATGGCCATGTGCCTGTTCGGGATCTTCATGATCCTGGGGGCGAGCCAACGGGAATGGGCCCAGCTCTCCAAACCCATCGCGTTCTTCGCCAGCTACAGCTACAGCCTTTACCTCGTGCACAACACGACGATCATCGTCATCTATACCCAGATCGTCAAAGCGCCCTCGCTCCCAGGGCTGATCTTGGCGTTCGTCGTAGCGCACGGGGTCGCCTACGCCTTCTACCGCTGCTTCGAGCGGCACCATTATCGTGTGGGCGCCTTCCTGTCGGCTCACATCAAGAGTCGGACCGTCACGTCATACGGCGTGCGGCTGAGCCAGGGCTGATCCTCACGGCCCGGCCGGGACCGCGTGGACGCGCCCCCGTCGGATCGTCCGCCGCCTCAAAGCCACACGGGATCGGTCATGGACGCGGACCACGTCGTCAAGGCGTTGCATCCGTGCGCCAGAAGCAGCATCACACGATTCAGATTCCCGGGCCGTTCGGATCGCCATCCCGCAGATGACGCGAACCGAAGAGTCGGCCGTTCGACGACGCCCGGAATCGTCCAGCACAAGAGAAAAACACGGATGAAGACGCGCGCAGCGGTGGCGTGGGAGGCCAAGAAGCCCCTCACCATCGAGACGATCGATATCGAAGGTCCCAAGGCCGGCGAGGTTCTCGTCGAACTCATGGCCACGGGCATCTGCCACACGGATGCCTACACCCTGTCGGGCCTCGATTCCGAGGGCAAGTTCCCGGCCATCCTCGGCCACGAAGGTGCCGGCATCGTCCGCGAAGTCGGCGCCGGGGTCACCGACCTGAAGCCCGGCGACCATGTGATCCCGCTCTACACCCCGGAATGCCGCGGCTGTAAGTCCTGCCTGTCACAGCGTACCAACCTCTGCACGGCGATCCGCGCCACCCAGGGCCAGGGCGTGATGCCGGACGGCACCAGCCGGTTCTCCTGCGTGTCCACGGGCGGCAGCCCGGGCGGCTCGAACACCGTGTTCCACTACATGGGCTGCTCGACCTTCTCGAACTTCACGGTCCTGCCGGCCATCGCCCTCGCGAAGATCCGCGAAGACGCTCCCTTCGATAAGATCTGCTACATCGGCTGCGGCGTGACCACCGGCATCGGCGCGGTGATCTACACGGCCAAGGTCTGGCCCGGCGCCAACGTGGTGGTGTTCGGCCTCGGCGGCATCGGCCTCAACGTGCTCCAGGCCGCCCGGATGGTGGGCGCCGACAAGATCATCGGCGTCGACATCAATCCGGACAAGCAGGAGATGGCCCGCAAGTTCGGCATGACGCACTTCATCAATCCGAAGGAGGTCGGCAACGATCACGTCGTGGCGGCGATCCTCGACGCGACGAATGGGGGCGCCGACTTCTCGTTCGACTGCACCGGCAACGTCAACGTCATGCGTCAGGCGCTGGAATGCTGCCACCGCGGCTGGGGCGAGTCGATCGTCATCGGCGTCGCCGAGGCCGGCAAGGAAATCGCGACCCGTCCGTTCCAGCTCGTCACCGGCCGCGTCTGGAAGGGCTCGGCCTTCGGTGGCGCGCGCGGTCGGACGGATGTGCCCAAGATCGTCGACTGGTACATGGAGGGCAAGATCAACATCGACGATCTGATCACCCACACCATGCCGCTCGAGGAGATCAACCACGGCTTCGATCTCATGCACGAGGGCAAGTCGATCCGGTCGGTGGTGATCTACTGATCCGATCAGGACAGATGATGTCCGATCCCTCCCCCCTTTGCGGGGGAGGGAGGGGTGCGGACCGACCATTCTTTCAGTGGCCCTCGCACCCGTTCCCAACTCCGGAACGGGGCTTTGAGCCCTAGCAGGAAAGTACAGCATGGAAACCATCTCGAAGGCCCGCGCCCATGGCGGCACGCAGGGCGTCTACAAGCACGACGCCCAGACCACGGGCTGCCCGATGACCTTCGCGGTGTTCGTGCCGCCCCAGGCCGAGAACGGCCCGGTGCCGGTGCTGTGGTACCTCTCGGGCCTCACCTGCACCCATGCCAACGTCATGGACAAGGGCGAGTACCGCGCGGCGGCCGCCCGGCACGGCGTGATCATCGTGGCGCCCGACACCAGCCCGCGCGGCCCCGGCATCCCCGACGAGGAGGGCAACTGGCAGTTCGGCTCCGGCGCCGGGTTCTACGTGGACGCGACCCAGGCGCCCTACGCGACGAACTACCGGATGTGGAGCTACATCACCGAGGAACTGCCCGCCCTCATCGCCAAGGAGTTCCCCGCCGACATGAGCCGGCAGGGCATCTTCGGCCATTCCATGGGCGGCCACGGGGCGCTGACCATCGCGCTGACCTATCCCGACCGCTTCAAGTCCTGCTCGGCCTTCGCCCCCATCGCCCAGCCCTCCACGGCCGGATGGTCGAAGCCGGCTTTCGAGAAGTATCTCGGAACCGACGAAGCCGCGTGGCGCGCCCACGACGCCACCCTGCTCATCGCCGACGGCCACCGCTTTTCGGAGTTCCTCGTCGATCAGGGCACCGCCGACAGCTTCCTTCAGGACGGCCTGCGCCCCTGGCTGCTGGAAGAGGCCTGCAAGACGGCCGGCATCCCCCTGACCCTCAACATGCGCGAGGGCTACGACCACTCGTACTTCTTCATCTCGACCTTCATGGACAGCCACATCGCCTGGGCCGCCGAGCGTCTGAAGTAAGTTCCTCTCACCCTGTGTCCGGGCGCAGGGTGAAGCACTCCGAACAGCCAGGACCTCGGCGAGCGCGTCTCGTCGGGGTCCGCCCGCGTCGGACAGCGAGCATGCTACAAGGCTTCCGTCGCCCGCCGGTGGTCGACGTTCCGGGAGGTCAGCGGATGAAGGTCGTCGCGGATTTGTGCATCGTCCCCATGGGCGTCGGCCCATCGGTCTCGCCCTACGTGCGGGCGATCAAGGCGATCATCGATGCCAGCCCCCTCCAGGCCGAGATGCATGCCAACGGCACGAACATCGAGGGCGAGCTGAGCGAGATCTGCGCCCTCGCCGAACGCTGCGAGGCGCGCCTTGCCGAACTCGGCGTGGAGCGGGTGTTCTTCACGATGACGTTCTCGTCCCGCCGCGACAAGGCGCAGACCATGGCCGACAAACTGGCGGCGGTCTCCTAACGGCGGATCCGAACACCCAGCCTCGCTCCCGGACGGCGGGGCGCTATATAATGACCTCGGGTCGCGAAACGCGTGGGTCGGATACGACGCGGGGGCACCGGTCGCAAGGAGACGGCATGAGCTTGTTCCAGGATCTCGTCGGTCGCTTCACCCGGGGCGTCGGGGCCTATGTCGGCGACCGGGCTCTCATGCAGGCGGCGGTCTCGGCTGCTGCCAACGTCATCCTCGCCGACAGCGAGATTGACGAGGAAGAAATCGAGACTGCGCTCGCCGGCATGCGCGCCAACCCCATCCTCGAGAAGGGCTACGACACCCTCAAGCTCGAAGCCGAATTGTTCGAGGGCCTGGACCGTGCCCGCACGCGCGCCGGGCGTGCCGAGAACCTGCGGCACGTCGCGGCCATCGCCGGGCGTGAGGCGGCCCAGCGCGAGGCCGTGTTCCTCATCGCCGCCGATGTCGCCGATCAGGCCGGGATCAGCGCCGTCGAGCACGCCGCCTTGGCCGAGATCGCCACCGCCCTGAGCGTCGACAAGGACCACCTTCTCGCCGGCGCCATCCAAACCGAATAATGAATACCATAGTGTGTCTTGTCCGGCGGCACAGTGTTGGCATGATCTCGGCACGCCGCCGGCCGGGACACAGCCTTCAAATGCCTCAGCCCGGCAATGCGGACGCAAGTGATAGGTGCACCGCAACATAGGCGAAACGCACCGCAACAGCTCCAGCGGCACTCTTGCGAAGTGGAGGGCCGGCCTTTACGCTCGTTCTAGCCAACAAGACTTCCACGCCACCGAAATCGGCAGGATAAATCCTGCCGACGGATATCGAGAGTGGAGGATGCCGGAGGGAGCGGGCGATGAAGAAAAATAAGGTCATCTCGGCGGAAGAGGCCATCGCCCTTATCCGGCAGAACGACGTAGTGACCACCACGGGCTTCGTTCAGAGCTGCATTCCGGAAGCGCTGCACGCCGCCCTGGAGAAGCGTTTCGTCGAGACCGGCGCCCCCCGCGACCTCACCCTGATCATGACCGCCGGAGCCGGCGACAGCAAAGGCCTCGGCACCGGGCGGCTGCACCACGAGGGCCTGCTGAAGCGCGTCATCGCGGCCAATTTCGGCCGGATGCCGAAGGTCGCCAAGGCGGCACAGGACAACAAGATCACCGGCTACAACCTGCCGCAAGGCGTGATCTCGCAGCTCTATCGCGCGTGCGCCGCCGGCCAGCCCGGCCTGTTTTCCAAGGTCGGCCTGCACACCTACGTCGATCCGCGCCACGGCGGCGGGCGCGTCAACACCGTGACCCAGGACGAGATCGTCAAGGTGGTGGAGGTCGATGGCGAGGAATGGCTGTTCTACACGGCCACGAAGATCGACGTCGCCTTCATCCGCGGCACCTCCGCCGATCCCGCCGGCAACATCTCCTTCGAGAAGGAGGCGCTCACCCTCGATTGCCTCGCCCAGGCCATGGCAGCCCGCAACAACGGCGGCATCGTCATCGCCCAGGTGGAGCGCATCGTCGACGACGGGTTCCTGCTACCCAAGGATGTGCGGGTGCCCGGCATCCTCGTCGACTGCGTGGTGCTGGCCGAGCCCGAGATGCACCGCATGAATTACGGCGTACAGCACGATGCGGCACTGGCCGGCCAGATCCGCGTGCCGGTGGCCGGCATGAAGAAGATGCCCCTCGACGCCCGCAAGATCATCGCCCGGCGCGCGGCCTTCGAACTGCCCCCCAACGGTGTGGTCAATCTCGGCGTCGGGGCGCCGGAAGGCATCTCGGCCGTGGCCAACGAGGAGAAGGTGACGCCCTACATCACCCTCACGACGGAGGCCGGCGCGGTCGGCGGTGTGCTGGCGTCCGGGTCGAGCTTCGGCGCGGCCACCAATGCCGACTGCGTCATCGACCAGAACCAGATGTTCGACTTCTACGATGGCGGCGGCCTCGACATGACCTGCCTCGGCCTCGCGGAATGCGACCAGCACGGCAACGTCAACACGAGCATGTTCGGCGGCCGCCTCAACGGCTGCGGCGGGTTCATCAACATCTCGCAGAACGCCCGCTGCGTGGTGTTCGCCGGCACATTCACGGTGGGCGGCCTCGAGACCGCGATCGAGGACGGCAAGCTCCGCATCGTCACGGAGGGACGCTCGCAGAAATTTCTGCCCCAGGTCGAGCAGATCACCTTCAGCGGGTCCTATGCGCAGATGCGCTCGCAGCCGGTGATTTATGTTACCGAGCGCTGCGTGTTCCAGCTCACCGACGAGGGGCTGGAGCTCATCGAGGTGGCGCCCGGCATCGACATCGAGCGGGACATCCTGCCCCATATGGGCTTCCGGCCGATCATCAAGCAGCCGGCGCTCATGGATGCGCGCCTGTTCCGAGACGAGCCGATGGAGCTCCTCGCCGATCTGCTGAACCTCAACCTGTCCGAGCGCGTCAGCTACGATTCCGAGCGCAACATCCTTTTCGTCAATCTCGAGGGCTGGCACGCCCGCGTGAAGAGCGACATCGACGATCTGCGCAAGGTTCTGGTCGGCGCCTGCAAGAAGGCCGGCCAGCGGGTCAATTCCGTGGTCAACCACGACGGGTTCCGCATCAACGAGAACCTCTACGACGATTACGCGAGCATGATCCAGTATCTCGCGGCGAACTACTACGCGACCACCACCCGCTACGCGACCAGCGCCTTCCTGCGTCTGAAGATGGAAGAGGCGCTGAACCGCCGCGGCCTCGCCCCCCACGTCTTCGAGCGCAAGGAAGACGCCCATGCCTTCGTGGACGGCCTCGACAAGAAGATCCGTCGCGCTTCGACGGCCATCGCCTCGGCGGCGTGAACGCCTCCCCTTCTCCCCTCCGGGGGAGAAGGGGTTTCTTCGAACATGGCGCCGCTTCCCTTCGCACGACGTCGTCCCGGCCCGGTCGCCACGCGCCCCCCTCCCCCGTAGAAGGAGGATCGGTGTCTCTTGCAGGACCCTCGCCGCCCCGGTTCGCTCAGAGCGAGAACCGGCGGTGCCGGGAGTTGCGAGAGACCCCCGCGCGCTCCAACGAAGCAAAGCTCCAGGCCAACATGATCGTCCGCTCGCGTCCGGGTCTGCTCACGATCCTGTTCACCCTGCGCGGCTCGATCCTCCCGCAGGTCGCACCGAAGGTTCTGGGCATCACCGCCGTGGCGCTCGCCGTGGTGGCGGCCGAGATGCGCTGGCCCGAGGCGTTTCCCATCACGGCCGGCGTCGGACCGTTCACCCTGATCGGCCTGGCCCTGTCGATCTTCCTGAGCTTCCGCAACGGCGCCTGTTACGACCGGTGGTGGGAGGCGCGTCGGGCCTGGGGCTCGCTCATCGTCGAGACGCGGGGCATCGCCCGCCTGCTACCGGCCCTGCTGCCGGAGCCGGAGCATGCGGACCTGCGCCGGCGCGCCCTGCGCCGGATCTCGGGGTTCGCCCATGCCCTGCACGCACAGATGCGGGGCGGAAACGAGGTCGCGGCGGCCCTCCCCTGGCTTCCCGACGATGAGGCGGAGGCCGTCGCCAGAGGACCGAGCCCGGCCGACGCGATCCTGGCACGCCTCTCCGCCGACCTCGCCGACGCATATCGAACGGGCGCGCTGACGGACGTGCTGTTCGGGTTGCTGGAGCAGCACGTCGCGGCCCTGTCGCAGGCGCAGGTGGTGTGCGAGCGCATTCTCACCACGCCGCTGCCCTTCGCCTACACCCTGCTCCTCTACCGGACAGCGTGGGTCTACTGCCTTATGCTGCCCTTCGGCCTCGCCGCGTCCCTCGGCTGGGCGACGCCGCTGGCCGTCGCGCTGGTCGCCTACACGTTCTTCGGCCTCGATGCCCTCGGCGACGAACTCGAGGATCCCTTCGGCATGGAGCCGAACGACCTCCCCCTGGACGCCCTCCTCCACACCCTCGACGGCATCGTACTCAACGCCCTCGGAGAACCGACGCCCCCCTCTCGTCGGCCGGACCGTTATCTGTTGACGTAGGGGCCGTGCCATCGAGGAGCGCGGGCTGTCCGGGACCTCCCTGGAGAGTCCGCGCCGGAGCCCTACGTCTCAACCATGACTCAGATCCCCGACGACAACCTCGACCATTACGCGCTGGGCTTTCATGCGCCGCAAAAGGGCCTGCGCCGCCAGGATTGCCCGTATGCGGAGGGCACGGAGCCGCACGACCAATGGATCGCCGGGTACGACGCGGCAGTGAAGGAACGCGGAGACGGCCAGGAGAGCTGAGGCGTCCGCCCAGAGCCACGGGTCGCCGCGAACACGTCCGATGATGCCCAGTGCCGAAACGGGCTCGCTCCTGCGCCTCGGCCGGCCCAAGGCCGGGAGTTTTCGGTCTGACGTGAGGTTGCAACGCCTCCGCCATCCCGTGCCGGAACGTCGAGTCGCGCTTCGGCGTTGGCAGCTTGCACAGTCTCAGCTTGAGGGAACCCGAAAGCGTCGTGCGGCACTCTCAACCCTGCCGGGCCTGTTTCTGAATTCTGTCGACCGTGCGGACCCATCGAATGCCACCGCCCCCGAAACGCTCAAGAACCCGCTTGTCCTCCGGCGCGTGTCTGGCACTCGTCGTCGCTTTGCCAATCGGCCTCTCGCTTCCGGTGAAAGCCCAGAGCCCGGCCAAGGATTTCCTGTTCCAGGAACAGCGGTTCAGCAGAGCGTGTCGCCCACCGCTCAAGTATGCCGCCGGCGCGTGCGTCCGCCGCTGTCCCGCAGGCTACGAGGATATGGGCAGAACCTGTCGTCAGAGGGGGATGAGGGGCGGCGGAGGCTGGTGACGCCGCAACGGGCCCGAGCCGCTCGCGCGCGTCGAACGGTGCCCTGAAGCGTGCGGCTGCGAGTTGAACGGCGCGGTGGGCCCCGCCTCGCCCAAGGCCGTTCCCGTGCGGCCGACACCTGAGGAATGAAGCTCTTGGCTCGGGGCGCCCACCACGATCGCTCTGAGCTTCAGCGCCCGCTGCCCGAGGTGCCGTTGCGGATCGTGGCGCAGGCGCCCGGACGGAGCAGCATGATCCAGTCCGAGCACCACCGAGTGCCACGCCCCGCCGGCTTGCCTATATTGAGCACGGACCCAGACGGCCGCGACCGGCGCGCCGTCGAGAAGCGTTGCGAGAGAACCATGCGTGCCGTCACCTATACCGAGGCTTCCCGGATCGATGCGCCGGGCGCGCTTCAGGACACAACCTTCGCCGATCCCGTGCCGGCCGGACGCGACCTGCTCGTGCGGATCGAGGCCGTCTCGGTGAACCCGATCGATACCAAGGTGCGCCAGGGCGTCTACCAACAGGCCTGCGAGCCGAAGATCCTGGGTTGGGACGCGGCCGGGACCGTGGTCTCCGTCGGATCGGATGCGCGTCTGTTCAAGCCCGGTGATGCGGTGTTCTATGCCGGCGCCCTCGACCGTCCGGGCAGCAATGCGGCGCTGCACTGCGTCGATGAGCGCCTCGTCGGCCGGAAACCCGAAACCCTCGATTTTGCGGCCGCGGCGGCCCTGCCCCTGACCGCGCTCACCGCCTGGGAGATGCTGTTCGACCGGCTCGACGTGACGAGGCCGGTGCCCGGCGCCGCGCCCGCCCTCGTGATCGTCGGCGGCGCCGGCGGCGTCGGCTCGATCGCGATCCAGCTCGCCCGGCAGCTCACCGATCTGACGGTGATCGCCACCGCGTCGCGCCCCGAGACGGCGCAATGGTGCCGGGACCTCGGCGCCCACCACGTGATCGACCACGCAAAGCCGCTTGCCGCTGAGGTCGCGGCGCTCGGTCTTCCCGGCGCGCCGGGCTTCGTGTTCGCGACCACTCAGACCGGCGCGCATCTCCCGCAGATCATCGAACTCCTCGCACCCCAGGGTCGCCTCGGACCGATCGACGACCCGGAAACGCTCGACGTGATGCCCCTCAAGCCCAAGAGCCTGTCGCTGCACTGGGAGCTGATGTTCACCCGCTCGCTGTTCCACACCGCCGACATGGAGCGCCAGCACGCGATCCTGACCGAGATCGCCGGCTTGGTCGATGCGGGCCGGCTGCGCAGCACGCAAAGCGAGGCGTTCGGCTCCATCAATGCCACCAATCTGGCGCGGGCCCACGCGCTCATCGAGAGCGGCCGTGCCAAGGGCAAGGTTGTGCTCCAGGGCTTCGGCGCCTGAGGCCGGCGGTCGTAAGCCGCCTGCTTCATCGGTCTCGATTCGACCGGCTCGAGCCCGAGATGGACGTCCCTCCCCGCCGGCCCCGGACCACCGCAAGCGGCGGGCTTGAGTCTCATGACGCACCGGATAAGCACGGATGGCACAACGAGTTCGTCTCGGAGCATCAGCCCACATGATAAGATCGGCGACGCTGATCGCATTCACCTCGGCGATGATGCAGGCAAGCCCGGCGCAAGCTTCCGAGGCGACGGAACTCTTGGGCCTGTGGGAGCAGGTCGCCACGAACGCAGGTGCGTGCGAGACCTGTACCATCGACTTCCGGGCCGCCGGCTCCGGCCTTTCCGTAACGGCCAACAACGGTTGGGTCGCGACCCTAAGCAGTTCCGGCGAGCCCGATACCTTCGGTGCAGGTCGGTGGGAAAATCGCGGGGCCGCCTGGGTCTCGGGGAAGGCGTTCTCGGTCCGTTTCCATCGAGTGGGGAATCGACTGGAAATGACGATGACGATCGATACGGGCTCCGAGCCGAAACCCGTCGTTCGAGGCGTCTACAAACGCACTTGGCAAGGTATGTAATACCAGACCTTGATGAGCCCGACCATCAAGGTCTGCCCGCGCGACGGCGCGGCGGCGGTCGTCCGCCGAACCTCACTGATCCCGACGATCAGTGAGGACTAGTATAAGCGTTGGGAGTGACAGCCAGAGGGCAAGAAGACGGGCATGGTGGTCGTCACTCCGGTCCTGCCGCACCCCGCCGCTTCGATCGCCGACACGCCAACGAGCGAACTCATCTTCATCGCGACGGAACGCAGTCACCCCATCACCGGGGAGTCGTTCGGGACATGGTTCGGGAGGGGGCCGGATACGACTCCATGGCCTCAGCAAGACCGGGGCGCGTCGTGCGGCCGAGGCCAGCGAGGCGCAGCTCACACCCTATTCGGATGGGCCAATGCCAGCGGGGAAAGCGCGACCGACACGAGGAGCGCGAACCGTGAGCGGTTGGCTCGTGAGGCCAAAATAAATCCCGCACCAGTTTCCCGGGTGCGGGATGAAAACCTAAAAGCGATTTGATTTCAGTTACCTGGAAATCAATTGGTGCCCAGGAAAGGACTCGAACCTTCACCTCTTGCAAGACTGGTACCTGAAACCAGCGCGTCTACCAATTCCGCCACCTGGGCTCGCCGGGGCCGCTTGCGGCGCCGACGAGGGTTCGTTTAGGCGGAGCGGGGGCACCCGTCAATCGGGATTTTGGCGCCCGCCCCGTCTTGTTGCCGTCAGGCGGCGGGCCAGTCGCGAATATCCACGAAATGGCCGGCCACCGCCGCCGCCGCCGCCATGGCGGGGGAGACGAGGTGGGTGCGGCCGCGATGGCCCTGGCGGCCCTCGAAGTTGCGGTTCGAGGTCGAGGCGCAGCGCTCGTTGGGGCTCAGGCGGTCGGCGTTCATGCCGAGGCACATGGAGCAGCCCGGCTCGCGCCAGTCGAACCCCGCCGCCTTGAGGATGCGGTCGAGGCCCTCGGCCTCCGCTTGGGCTTTCACGAGGCCCGAACCCGGCACCACCATGGCGGAGACGTTCGCGTGGACCTTACGGCCCTCCACCACCTTGGCCACGGCGCGCAGATCCTCGATGCGGCCGTTGGTGCAGGAGCCGATGAACACCCGGTCGATGGCGATGTCGGTGATCTTCGTGCCCGGCGTGAGGCCCATGTAGTCGAGGGCCTTCTCCTTCGACTGGCGCTTGTTCTCGTCCGGAATCGCAGCCGGATCCGGCACGGCGCCGGCGACCGAGACCACGTCCTCGGGGCTGGTGCCCCAGCTCACAATAGGCGGGAGGTTGGCCGCGTCCAGCCGCACCTCGCGGTCGAAATGCGCGCCCTCGTCCGAGACCAGGGTGCTCCAATAGGCGCAGGCGCGCTCGAACGCCTCGCCCTGGGGCGCCTTGGGGCGCCCCTTCACGTACGCGAAGGTGGTGGCGTCGGGCGCCACCAGACCGGCGCGGGCGCCGCCCTCGATGGACATGTTGCAGATGGTCATGCGCCCCTCCATCGAGAGGGCGCGGATGGCGGAGCCCGCATATTCGATGACGTAGCCGGTGCCGCCGGCGGTGCCGATCTCGCCGATGATGGCGAGGACGATGTCTTTCGCCGTCACGCCGGGCGGCAGGATGCCGTCCACGGTGACGCGCATGTTCTTCGCCTTCTTCTGCAGCAGCGTCTGGGTGGCGAGCACGTGCTCCACCTCCGAGGTGCCGATGCCGTGGGCCAGCGCCCCGAAGGCACCGTGCGTCGAGGTATGGCTGTCACCGCACACGATGGTCTGGCCCGGCAGGGTGAAGCCCTGCTCGGGGCCGATGACGTGAACGATGCCCTGGCGGCGATCGAGCGCATCGTAGAACTCGATGCCGAAATCGCGCACGTTCTCGGCGAGCGCCTCGAGCTGGATGCGGCTTTCCGGGTCCTCGATGCCGAAGCTGCGGTCGGAGGTCTGAACGTTGTGGTCCACCACCGCGAGGGTCTTCTCCGGATGCCGCACCCGACGCCCGGCGACGCGAAGCCCCTCGAACGCCTGCGGGCTCGTCACCTCGTGGACAAGGTGACGGTCGATGTAGAGGAGGCTGGTGCCATCCGGCTCGACATCGACGACGTGGTCGTCCCAGATCTTGTCGTAGAGGGTGCGCGGCGCGGTCATGGTCGGGTTGTCTTCGCGTTTCTCGGCGGGCATCGGTGCCCAGGTTTCCTTTAGTAATGTTCCAGACCGCCCGGCGGAAGTGGGGCCGGCGGCGCCCCGCGCGGATGGCTGCGCCGAGCCTTGCGCATGACCGGGGCATCCGGGCCCGTCACTGGACCGTCCCCGGCCCGAACGCTAAAGCGGATTTGTGCTCCGGGGAGAGCGCCGCTCGAAGCCGCGAAGGTCCGTCATGCCGCCCGTCGATCTGCTGCTGCTCAAACCAATGCAGCCGAGCGTGATGGAGGGCCTGGCGGAGCGCTTCACCCTCCACCGGGCCGACACCGCTCCGGATCTCGAGGCGTTCTACGCCGAGGTCGGCCCACGCATCCGCGCCATGGCGACGGGGGCCCAGGCGCCCGTGGACGCCGCCCTCCTCGCCCGCCTGCCCAACCTCGAGATCGTGGCGAGCTTCGGGGTGGGCTACGACACCATCGACACCGCCACCGCCGCCGCGCGGGGCGTGGTAGTGACGAACACCCCCGACGTGCTGTCCGACGAGGTCGCCGATCTGACGCTCGGCCTGCTCCTCGCGACCCTGCGCCAGATCCCGCAGGCGGACCGCTACCTGCGGGCAGGGCACTGGCCGACGAAACCCTACCCCCTGACCCCGACGCTCCGCGGACGCACCGTCGGCATCCTCGGCCTGGGGCGCATCGGCCGGGCCATCGCCACCCGCCTTGAAGGGTTCGGCGTGCAGATCGCCTATCACGGCCGCCGTCGGCAGGCGGACGTGCGTTACGCCTATCATGCCTCGCTGCTCGATATGGCGCGGGCCGTCGACGTGCTCGTGGTGGTGGCGCCCGGCGGGCCGGAGACGGACGGCCTCGTCGATGCCGGGGTTCTCGCAGCCCTCGGGCCGCAGGGCATCCTCCTCAACGTGGCGCGCGGCAGCGTGGTGGACGAGGAGGCCCTCGTCGCCGCCCTGAAGGCCGGCACGATCCTGGGCGCCGGCCTCGACGTGTTCGCCCGTGAGCCGCACGTGCCGGCCGACCTCGTGGCCATGGACCACGTGGTGCTCCTGCCCCATGTCGGCTCGGGCTCGGTCCACACCCGCGAGGCCATGGGCCGCCTCGTGGTCGACAACCTTGTCCACTGGTTCTCCGGCCGGGGACCGCTGACGCCGGTGCCCGAGACGCCCTGGAGCGGGAGGACGTGATCCGAATCCCGCCGGCCCGCATCCTCGGCCTCCTGGCGCTCCTCGCCCTGGGGGGCGCCGTCCGTGCGCAGGACGTGCCCGCCGCGCAGGACGCGCCGGCCCTCGACGGGGCATCGCCCCCGTCCGCCCCCTTCGTCGAGAGCCTTCCGAAGGACATCGCCGGGGTGCCGGGCACCTGGGACCTGTCGCGGGACGGCAGCACGAGGCGCTGCGTCATGACCCTGTCGGGCGAGAGCGGGAAAGCGGGCCGGCGCCTGTTCTTCCCCGCCGGGTGTCGCCGCGCCCTGCCGATCCTGAACGGGATCGCCGGCTGGCTGTTCACCGACGGGACCTTGCGCCTCGTGGACAAGAATGTGCGGCCGATCCTGCCGTTCACCCGGAGGCCGGACGGACGCAGCCTCGTCGCCCTCACGGAATCCGGCGAGCGTTACAGCCTCGTCCCCCTGCAGATCGTCGCCATGGTGCCGGCGGTGCCGGAATCGGGGATGCCGGCGAACCCCGTGGCCCCGGCGCCCCCTGCCCCGCCGGGGAGCTCCGCGACGCCGCCGGAAACGGACCTCGGCGGCGAGCCGCCCCCGGCCGGCCTCTACACCCTCGACCGCTACCGCGACCTCGACACCTGCCGCCTCGAACTGATCCAGGGGCCGGAGCCGGCGCCGGTGCGCGTCCTCGACGGCTGCCGCGACAGCGGCCTGAGCGTGTTCGATCCGGTGTCCTGGCGCTTCGTGCGGGGGCGGCTCACCCTGAACGCCCGGCGCGGTCACACGGTCTCCCTCATCCCCACGGGGGACGGACGCTGGCGGCGCGACCCGGAGGTGGGCACCACCTTCGTCCTGCGCCGGATCGACCCTGCCCGGTAACGGCGGGTTTGCCCGCCGCGTGCCCGCGGATTATGCCGTGGCGATGCTCACCGTCGCCGCCCTCTACCGTTTCGTCGACCTGCCCGACGCGGATGCGCTCCGCGCGCCCGTCGAGACCCTGTGCCGCGATCTCGCGATCACCGGCACCCTGCTCCTCGCCCGCGAGGGGATCAACGGCACGGTGGCGGGCGAAGAAGAGGCCATCGCGCGCTTCCTCGACGCCCTGCGCGCCGGTCCGCTGTTCGGCGGGCGCCTGCGTGACCTCGACGTGAAGCTGTCCTCTGCGGAGGCGCCGCCGTTCGGGCGCCTCAAGGTCCGGGTCAAGCCCGAGATCGTGACCTTCGACGGCGGGCTCACCCATCCGGCCCTCGCACCCGCGAGCCCCGTGGCGCCGGGGGCTTGGAACGCGCTCCTCGACACGCCGAATCTCCTCCTCATCGACACCCGCAATGGCTTCGAGGTGGCGTTGGGGAGCTTCCCCGGCGCCGTCGATCCCGGCACGCGCCGGTTCAGCGAGTTTCGCGCCTACGTCGACGGCCTCGATCCGGCGGCGCACCCGAAGGTGGCGATGTTCTGCACCGGCGGCATCCGCTGCGAGAAGGCCGGGGCCTACATGCGCGCGCGGGGCTTCGCCGAGGTCCACACCCTGGAGGGCGGCATCCTGCGCTACCTCGAAACCGTACCGGACGCCGAGAACCGCTGGACGGGGGATTGCTTCGTGTTCGACGGCCGCATCGCCCTCGGGCCCGCCCTCGTCGAGCGGCCAGACCATGCTCCGGAGACCCTGCGATGAACGCGACCGACCTCGGCGCCCGGATCGATGCCCTCGAGATGCGCCTGACCGAGCAGGACGCCGTCATCGACGACCTCAACGCCACCATCACGGCGCAGTGGCGCCAGATCGACGCCCTGTCGCGGCGGATGACGCAACTCGTCGAGGAGATCGAGGAGGCGGGCAGCCGCCCCGGCTCGAACGCCCCGGAACCGCCGCCGCCGCATTATTAGGCTTCGGCGGGTGGCCTACGCGCCGACGCTCGCTTGGCTCACGAACTTCGTGGTGAGATAGGCCTCGATGGCCTCCGAACCGCCCTCGCTGCCGTGGCCGGAATCGCCGACCCCACCGAAGGGGGTTTCGGGCAAGGCGAGGCCGTGGTGGTTGATACCGATCATGCCGCTGCGAACCCGCGCGGCGACCTCGGCCGCCCGCGTGACGGAGCGGGTATAGGCGTAGGCGGCAAGACCGTAGGGCAGGCGGTTGGCTTCCGTGTAGGCGGCCTCGTCGTCGGAGAACCGCTGGATGAGGGCGACGGGGCCGAACGGCTCCTCGTTCATGATGCGGGCTTCCGTCGGCACGTCGCAGAGCACGGTGGGGGCGAAGAAGTTGCCGCGATTGCCGAGGCGATGGCCGCCCGTGCGCAGCTCCGCCCCCCTGGCGAGGGCATCGGCGCAGAGCGCCTCCATGGCCTCCAGGCGGCGGGCATGGATGAGCGGCCCCATGGTGGTCTCGGGGTCGAGGCCGTCACCGACGCGTCTGGATTCGGCGAAGGCCACGAACCCATCGCGAAAACGGTCGTAGACGGCCTCGTGGACGAGGAAGCGGGTGGGGGCGACGCACACCTGGCCGGCGTTGCGGAACTTGTTGGCGCCCAGAACCGCGATGGCCTGTTCGACATCGGCATCGGCGAAGACCAGGGCCGGGGCGTGGCCGCCGAGTTCCATGGTCGCCCGCTTCATGTGGCGGCCGGCCAGGGCCGCGAGCTCCTTGCCCACGGGAGTCGAGCCCGTGAACGACATCTTGGCGATGACCGGATGCGGAATGAGGTAACCCGAGATCGCGGCCGGATCGCCGTAGACGAGGGAGAGCACGTCGCCCGGCACCCCGGCGTCGAGGAAGGCGCGCACGAGTTCGGCACAGCTCGCGGGCGTGTCCTCCGGCCCCTTCAGGATCACGGAGCAGCCGGTGCAGAGGGCGGCCGAGACCTTGCGCACGGCCTGGTTGATGGGGAAGTTCCAGGGCGTGAAGGCCGCCACCGGTCCCACGGGCTGGCGCAGGACCATCTGGACCACCCCGTCCGCGCGGGCCGGGATGATGCGGCCGTAGGCGCGCTGGCCTTCGGCCGCGAACCAGTCGATGACGTCGGCGCCGGCCAGGGTCTCCATCCGCGCCTCGGCCAGCGGCTTGCCCTGTTCGAGGGTCATGATGCGGGCGATGGCCTCGACGCGCTGGCGCAGGAGGTCGGCCGCCTTGCGCAGGATCTTGCCGCGCTCGAACGCCGAAACGCGGCGCCATACGTCGAAGCCCCGTGCCGCCGCCGCGAGGGCGCGGTCGAGGTCCGCTTGCGTCGCCACGGCGCAGGTGCCGAGGGTGTCACCGCTCGCGGGATTCAGGACCGGCAGGGTGTCGCCGTCCGCGCCATCGGTCCAGGCGCCGGCGATGTGCAGGCTCACGTTCGGATAGGTCATCGGCGGCTCCCGTGCGGTTGAACGGCACGGGGGTTGTGTGCCGTTCGCGCAAGCGCCGCAAGCCGCGGCATCGAAAACCGGGAGCGGCTCAGGCCGCCATACGGCGGGCGACGGCGGCGTCGGGTCCCGCGAGGGTGACGGTGCCACCCCGCGTCGCCTGCAGCGTCCCGCCTTTCGGCACGACCTGCCAGCCCTCGCGACACCCGTCGATGGGCTCGGAGACCACCACGAGACCGGTTTCGGTCTGGCGATAATACAGGCTCGGCGGGCGGCCGTCGCAGGCCCAGCGATACGCCGTCAGGGTTTCGCCGTCGGTGACGACGGCGGTGAAGCGCAGCGGGTCGGCCGCGTCCGCCGCCCGCATGAGGTCGCGCACCGTCGAGAGGGTGCGGGCCATGGCGCCAATGGGGTCCTCGGCCAAGCCGTTGGCGAGGGCGAGGAGGAAGATCGCCTCGGAATCCGTGCTGCCGCGCCGGACGTCGTAGAGCGCGTCGGGGATCAGGGCTTCGAGGCGGCGCTTGATCTTGAGGTAGCCGCCGATCTGGCCGTTGTGCATGAAGAGATGCCGACCATGGGCAAACGGATGGCAGTTCGCCCGGGTGGTGGCGGTGCCCGTCGAGGCGCGCACATGGGCGAAGAACATCCGCGCGCGAACCTGCTGGCACAGGTTGACCAGATTCTCGTCGGACCAGGCCGGGCAGACGTCGCGATAGAGGCCGGGTTCCGCCCGCTCGCCGTACCAGCCGATGCCGAAGCCGTCGCCGTTGGTCTCAGTCTTCGCCTCCGTCGCGTGCAGCGACTGGTGAACCAGGGAATGCGTCGGCGCGCAGACGAGGTCGGTCAGGAAGACGGGATCACCGGAATACGCGAGAAAACGGCACATGGCAGGCAGACACCCCCTGTGGGATTCGGGCGGGGTGTCTCCGATCCGCCGATCCGCGACCCCGCTTCGCGTATCCCGGCCGTGCCATCGTCGAAGTCCCGATTCTCGGGCCGCAACGGTGAACGGAACGTTAATCCACCACCCCAACGGCGCGCGTACACACGACGCAAGAGATGGACCGAATGGTTCGCGACGATGGACCCGCACCATGGCGAGAAGACGATGCCGCCGGACCGGGCAATGGCGAGGGCGCGACCGTTGCGGGAACCGCATAGCCGAATTCGCATTTGCGACCCTTGCCCAGCGCGGCGTGGCAGAGCAGCATCACCTTCAAAGAATCAGCACGGCAGCCGAGCATTCCTGCCCCGGCATCCCCACGCCGCCGCGCGACACCCGTCCTTGCTTCCATTCATTAGAGAAGGAGACTTCATGGTTCAGTCCCTGCCCGTGCCGACTTGCCCAATCGCCCTCGTGGTCGAGGACGACGCGGCGGTGCGAGACCTCGCCACGGCGGTGCTCGAGGAGAGCGATCTCGATGTGATCGCCTGCGCCAGCGCCGAAGCGGCCATCTCCGTGCTTGAGCGCGCCGGCGGTCATGTCGCCCTGCTGTTCGCGGACGTGAAACTCGGCGCCGGTATGGACGGGATCGATCTTGCCACGGCTGTCGGCCGGCGCTGGCCGGATGTGCGGGTGGTCCTGACTTCGGGTGGCGACGCCAAGGGCGCCGGCCGCATCCCGAGCCGCGCGGTCTACATGCAGAAGCCCTGGCGTGCGCTCGACGTGCTGGTCCAGGCCGAACACGCCACCATGGCCGCGCGCGCGGCGTAAGGATCAGCGGCCGCCGCATCTCCGCGGTGGCCGCGCGAACATACGAAAAGGCCCGACCGCGCGAAGCGACCGGGCCTTTTCGAAGACGGGTGCGATCCGCAGGATCGAGCCCGAAAAATGCGACTTAGGCAGCGCCGCCGACGGCGGGCAGCACGGTCGGAGCGGTCGGCGCGAACGGCGAACCACCGGGACGACGCGGTGCACCGGCGCCGAAACGGGGCTTCGGCTTCGGAGCAGCGATCAGGCCCTCGCGGATGGCGGTCTTGCGCGCCTGCTTGCGGGCGCGGCGGACGGCCTCGGCCTTCTCACGCGCCTTGCGCACGGAGGGCTTCTCGTAAGCCTTGCGCTGCTTCATCTCGCGGAAGATGCCCTCACGCTGCATCTTCTTCTTGAGAACGCGGAGAGCCTGATCGACGTTGTTGTCGCGAACGAGTACCTGCAACGGTCTAGATCCTCTGAGACATAGGTTTGTTGTCGGACGGCGTCGACCGTGAGGCCCATCGTGCTCTCGGTGAGAGATGGAACCGACAAACGCCCCGGACCCGGAATTCGCTTCCGGGCGGGACGTCGATCGGACGGCCTCGAATCGGCGCAGAAACTGCACTTGGGGGAGGCTCATACACGAAGCCCCGTCGAGTTCCAACCACCGGAACGCGATTCTGACATCCGTGTGTCATCCGCGCTCCGCCCGGCGCGACCGGAATACGGACGTTCCGCCTCAGGCGTGCGACTGGATGAAGTTGCGTACGAGCGGGTAGGTCTGGCTCTCCCACTTCCGCCCCGAGAACACGCCGTAATGGCCCACGCCCGCCTGGAGGTGATGGCTCTTCATGTGCGGGGGAAGGCTGGTGCACAGGTCGTGCGCCGCCATGGTCTGGCCGACGGCGCAGATGTCGTCGCGCTCGCCCTCGACGGTCATGAGGGCCGTACGCCGGATCGCCCGCATGTCGATGGGGTTGCCCCGGTAGGTGAGCTCGTTCTTGGCCAGGGTGTAGTCCTGGAACACGGTCTTGACCGTCTCGATGTAGAACTCCGCCGCCAGATCGAGCACGGCGAAATACTCGTCGTAGAAGGTCTCGATCTGTTGCGCCTTCTCGGTCTCGCCGTTGGCGAGGTGCCAGAACAGGTCGGCATGTCCTTGCATGTGCCGCTTGGCGTTCATGGAGACGAAGGCCGACACCTGCATGAAGCCGGGATAGACCCGGCGGCCGGCACCCTTGTGGCGCGCGGGCACCGTCGAGATGAGGTTCTTTTCGAACCACGCGATGGGCTTCGAGGTGGCGAGGTGATTCACGGAAGTCGGGCTGATGCGACAGTCCACCGGCCCGGCCATGAGGGTCATGCTGCGCGGATGCGCGGCATCTTTCGATTGGGCCATCACGGCGGCAGCGGCCAGCGCCTGCACGGCCGGCTGGCAGACGGCGACGAGATGGGCGCCCTCGCCGATGGCCCCGAGGAACTGCACGAGGTGGTCGACGTAATCGTCGAAGCCGAAGGCTCCGGCGGAAACGGGCACGTCGCGGGCGTTGTGCCAGTCGGTGATGTAGACGTCGTGATCGGCGAGCAGGGTCCTGACCGTTCCCCGCAGGAGCGTCGCGAAATGCCCCGAGAGGGGCGCCACCACGAGCACGGGGGGCTGAACGGTGTCGATGTCCTTGCGGAACCGCAGGAGGGTGCCGAAGGGCGTGGCGAACACGGCCTCCTCGATCACCGGCACGTCGCGATTGCCGACCCGAACGGAGTCGATGCCGTAAGCCGGCCGGGTGAAGGTGAGGCCGGCGCGCATCATCATGCGGGCCCCCGCCGACCACCACGACAACGGCTCCCGGTAGCCGGCGGCGGTCCATGGCGAGACCGCGTCATGGACCAGACGCCCCCATGCACGGGTCTGTTCTGCCAGATCCGTCTGGGCATCGAAGGCACGATAAAGCATGACGCTCGAACTCCTACGCGGACGACCGGTTCGCGAAACGTCCGTGTGGGACGGGCAAGGCGAGAACCTTGCCATCGGCGGGGCGTCAGGCTGATCTAGGTGAGTCGCCAACGCAACGGGCATGGTGAACAATCCCCCGTCGCTGTGGTACGCCTGCATCATACCGTTCTTCCCGCCGGGCCGGCCGATATCGACCGGCAAGATAACGCCGAACTCCTTGTCCGAAGGTTGCACCCGGCACCTGAATGCCGCCCGTACGGCCTTAGACCCCGGTTTGCCGGTGGTTCGGCACGAGTCTTGGATCACCCCGGCCTCGGGCCCCGGACGATGCCGAGGTCGGACCACAACCACCGGGGACCCCTCATGACGGCGGCGACACTCACGATTTCGAGTCGCAACTATTCGTCGTGGTCCCTGCGCGGCTGGCTCGTCTGCCGGATGGCGGGCCTCGACTTCGAGACTGAGCTGCTCTCGGGCAACGACGCGTCCACCCGCGCCGAGCTGCTTCATCTCTCGCCGTCCTTCCTCGTGCCACGCCTGTGCCATGGCGACATCGTCGTGTGGGACACGCTGGCCATCGCGCAGTACCTCAACGAGATCCGTCCCGAGGCCGGCTTCCTGCCCAAGGACCCCGTGGCCCGGGCCCATTGCCGCTCCATCGCGGGCGAGATGCATGGCGGCTTCATCAACCTGCGCTCGGCCCTGCCGATGAACATCAAGGCCCGGCACACCCGGTTCCAGATCTTCAACGGCGCCCGCGGGGACATCGACCGCCTCGTCACCATCATGGAGGAGTGCCTGTCGCGCTACGGCGGCCCCTACCTGTTCGGCGAGGCGCCGAGCCTCGCCGATGCGATGCTGGCCCCGGTCTGCTCCCGGTTCGTCACCTACGCCGTGCCGGTCTCGGCCGGGGCCGCTGCCTACCGCGACACCATTCTGGCCTGGCCCCTGATGCAGGAATGGATCGAGGCGGCGCTGGCCGAACCTGACGAGATCGAGGAACTCGACATGGAGTTCTGATCCCGCCCCGGGATCACTCCGCCGCCATGCGCTCGGGTGCCGGCCGCACCGCGCCCGCCGCCAGGGGGAGTTCGAGGCGGGCGACGAGGCCGCGCGGTTGCCGGTTCTCCAGGATCAGGCGGCCGTCATGGGCTTCCGCGATGGCCGCCACGATGGACAGGCCGAGGCCGAAGCCGCTCGCGGTGTCGAGGTTGCGCGCCCGGTCGCCACGCACGAAGGGCTGCAGCATCGCCTCGCGCTCCGCCTCCGGGATGCCGGGACCGTCGTCCCACACTGCCACCACCACCCGGTGCTCCGCCTGGGTGATGTGCAGGCGCGCGCCGCCGCCATACTTCACGGCGTTGTCGACGAGGTTCGTCACCGCGCGCTGCAACTCCTCGGGCCGGCCCCGCACGAGCACGTGACGGGTCGCCGCGACGCGGACATCGGCCCCGACATCCGCGAAGGCGTCGCTCACGGTCTGGACCAGGGAGGCGACGTCGATGAGCGTCACGGCGCCCTCGCCGCCCGTCTGACCGTCGCGCACGAAAGACAGGGCCGTCTCCACGAGGCCGTTCATCTGGTCGAGGTCGCGCAGGGTCATGGTCCGGGCGTGGTCGTCCTCGATGAACTCGGCCCGCAGGCGCAGGCGCGTGATCGGGGTCCGCAGATCGTGGCTGATGGCCGCCAGCATCTGGGTGCGGTCGTCGACGAGGCGACGCACCCGGGCGCGCATGCGATCGAGGGCCTGCGAGACGGCGATCACCTCCTGCGGCCCGTTCTCGGGCAGGGCAACCACGTTCATCCGTGTGCCGAAGGCTTCCGCCGCTTGCGCGAGGCGCGCGAGGGGCCGGGTGAGGGCACGGGCCGCCCACATGGTGATCAGCGACAGGACCACGGCGAGGAACAGGAAGGTGACGACGATGGCCCCTTGCCGGATCGGCGGGCGGTCGTCGTCGGGCACGAGGGCGGAGAAGCGGGCGCCACTTGGCGTCACGACCCCGATCCGGATGCCGGGCGGCGTGTCGGCGGCCCCGAGATCGGAGAGGGTCAGGGGCCGGCCGAACCCGTCGCGCACGCGCTGCACCACGGAATGCGCCGCGAGGGCCTCGCTCGCCGTGCCGGCGGGGGCCGAGTCGGGCCAGGGCGCGATCCGCAGGGTCGGCAGGGTCCTGGCGGCGGCGTGCAGGAGGGCGTCGCGCTCCGCCGGCGCCGTGGCGTCGAGGAGGCGCGCGAGGGTGGCGATCCGGGTGGCGGCGACCCCCGGATGATCATCGGGCCGCCACGGCTCGCGCAGGGTGAAGAACGCCAGCGTCGCCACCGCATGGGTCACCACCATGGCGGCGACGATGAGAAGGGCGATCTGCCCGGCGACGCTGCCGGGCCACAGGGCGGCGAAGCGGAGTTTGGCGGGGCTCCTCATGTGCGCGTGACCTCCGGCGTGAACAGGTAGCCGCCCGAGCGGATGGTGCGGATGATCTCTGGGTTGCGCGGATCGCGCTCGATCTTCTGGCGGATGCGGCTGATGAGGACGTCGATGCTGCGCTCGAACGGCCCGGCGGCGCGCCCCTGGGTCAGGTCGAGGAGCTGATCGCGCGAGAGGACGCGGCCCGGGCGCAGGCAGAGGGCGTGGAGGAGATCGAACTCCGCCCCCGTGACGGCGATGCGCGCGCCCTCGGGGCTGACGAGCTGGCGCAGGGACACGTCGAGGGTCCAGCCGAGGAAGTTCAGGCTGCGCACGCCCGTCTCGTCCTCGCCGCCCGAGCCGCGCCGGAGGATGGCGCGGATGCGCGCCAGGAGTTCGCGCGGGTTGAACGGCTTGCCGAGGTAATCGTCGGCCCCGATCTCGAGGCCGACGATCCGGTCGATCTCCTCGGCCTTGGCGGTGAGCATGAGGACCGGCACGTTCGAGGTCGTGCGCAGGCGGCGGCACAGGCTCAGGCCGTCCTCGCCGGGCAACATGAGATCGAGGACCACGAGGTCGACGCGGGCTTCGCGCAGGGCCTGCTCCATGGCGGGTCCGTCCCCCGCGACGGTGACGCGGCACGCGTTGGCCCGGAGATAGCGCGCCACCAGGGCGCTGATCTCGCGGTCGTCCTCGACCACGAGAATATGAGGGGTCGCGGGCTGGGTCATGACGCGGGGCGCGGGCTCGGAACGGTCGGGTGTCTTGTTATGGCGGCTCACGCGGCCCGGGCGAAGGGGCCGGCGCACGCCGATTTGTAAACGGCTGTTTCCGGGCCCGCCGACGGATTGCCGGATGCCGCGCCGATTCTTATGTCGTGCTCGGTAAGACGCCGGTTTCCGTGAGGCTCACGGATGCGGATGGCGCCCTCTTTCGGGAGACGACCGATGCAAAGCTCCGACCGTTCCGGCTCCAACCGGCTGTTCGATGATTTCGCCCGCCTGATGACGGACGCCGCTGGGGCGGCGCAGGGCGTGCGGCGCGAGGCCGAGACCGTGGTGAAGGCACAGTTCGAGCGTCTCATCCGCGACATGGACATCGCCTCGCGCGAGGAACTCGATGTCCTGCGCGACATGGTCGCCGCCCTGCGCAGTCAGAACGACGCCCTCGCCCACCGCGTCGCCGTCCTCGAAGGCAAGTCCCCGGCAGGCGCCTCCCCGGCGGGTCCGGCATCGGCGGCCGGCGCCACCGAGACTCTTTGAGCGGTTCGATCGAAAAACCGCGTGCTGCACGTTTTCCAGGCGGCCGCGCTTGTGCACAGGAAGGAACGGTGGACGGTCGCTTTCCTGTTCACCGACTTCCAGGCGCGCTTTGAAAGCCGAGTCCGGCGCGGTCTATAGTGAGTCATGACCTGATTCGCCTCTGCCCCGAACCACCCTGTTCCGATCACGACTGAGATCGAACGCAACCGTTACGCGGATGCGGTCCGCCGGTCGGGGGAAGAACGGTTCCGGGGCGTGAGACCGCAACACAGCACGCCGCCGATCCGTGCCGGATCGACACACTGGACCGCCATGACCCAACTCCACATCGAAGATCACGACCGGCACGAGCATCCCCTCGACATCGTCGAGCGCCTCGCGTCGCTGCGCGACTGGATCTTCGACCGGGCCGAAACCGACGAGATGTCCGTCTCGGTCGCCGGGCGCTGGGCCGATTACCACGTCGCCTTCACCTGGATCGAAGACGTGGAGGCCCTGCACGTGGCCTCGGCCTTCGACCTCAAGGTGCCCGAGCGGCGGCGCACGGAGATTCTGAAGCTCGTCTCCCTCGTCAACGAGCAGCTCTGGGTCGGCCATTTCGACCTATGGTCGACGGACAGCGTGGTGATGTTTCGCCACTCGCTCCTGCTCACGGGCGGTTCGGCGCCGACACAGAACCAGTGCACCATGATGCTGAAATCGGCCGTGGACGCGTGCGAGCGCTATTACCAGGCGTTTCAGTTCGTGATCTGGGCCGGCAAGTCGGCGCGCGAGTCCCTCGACGCCGTGCTGTTCGAGACCGAAGGCGAAGCGTGAGCCGGCTTCCCGCCTCCCTCACCCTCGTCGGCGCCGGCAAGATGGGGGGCGCGATGCTAGCCGGCTGGCTGGACGGCGGCCTCGATCCGGCCCGCACCACGGTTCTCGATCCCCACCCCTCCCCTGAACTCGACGCCCTGTGCGCGGCGCGCGGTCTGGCGCTCAACCCGGCCGAGGTGCCGGCCGCCGAGGCCCTGGTACTGGCCATGAAGCCCCAGGGCCTCGATGCCGCCGCGCCGGGGCTGGCGGAGCTTGCGGGGCCGGACACCCTCGTGGTGTCGATCCTCGCGGGCAAGACCATCGCGGATCTGCGCACCCGCCTGCCCCGGGCCCGCGCCGTCGTCCGGGCCATGCCGAACCTTCCGGCCAGCATCGGCCGGGGCGTCACGGGCGCCGTCGCGAGCGCGGAGGTCGACGCGACCCGGCGCGCCGAGGCGGATGCGCTGCTGGCCAGCGTCGGCGCCGTGGAATGGCTCGACGACGAGGGGCTCATCGATGCCCTGACCGCCCTCTCGGGATCGGGTCCGGCCTATGTCTTTCTCCTCGCCGAGGCGATGGAACGGGCCGGTGTCGCCGCCGGCCTGCCCGCCGCCATGGCGGCGCGCCTCGCCCGGGCCACGGTCTCGGGCGCGGGGGCACTCCTCGACGCTACGGACCGCCCGGCCAGACAACTCAGGCAGGACGTGACCTCACCCGGCGGCACCACCGCGGCGGCCCTTGCCGTGCTCATGCGCGCGGGCGGCGTGCCCGACCTCATGCGGGAGGCCGTGGCGGCGGCGCGGACGCGGGCGGGCGAATTGTCCGGGTGAGGCGTTTGCCCTAACGACCCCGCCGCTCCCACCCTACATGGAGAGGAGATGGACGAGGATCGCAGCCGCAAGGACCGCCCATGCCCACATCATCCGCAACCGACACGACCGGGACCGACGTCGCGGTGGCGACGCCGAAGCTCAGCCCGCGCGAGGCCGCCGTCGAGGCGCTAATGCGGCTCGCCGCCGAGCAGCCCTGGGACGACATCGAAATCGGCGACATCGCCCGCGAGGCGGGCCTGAGCCTCGCCGAATTCCGCGAGCTGTTTCCCTCGAAGGGTGCCGTGCTGGGCGGGCTGGCGAAGATCATCGACCGCAAGGTGCTGGAAGGCGACAATACCGACCTTGCCGACGAGCCGACCCGCGAGCGCCTCTTCGACGTGCTCATGCGCCGCCTCGATGCGATGACCCCCTACAAGGACGCGCTGCGGCGCATCTCCTACGCGCTTCGCGGCGACCCGCTCTCGATGCTGGCCCTCAACGGCGTAGCCCTGAACTCCCACCGTTTCATGCTGGCGGCCGCCGGCATCAACACCGAGGGTCCCCTCGGGCGGCTCAAGCTCCAGGGCGTGGTCATCGCCTTCGCCCGCACCGTCGAGGTCTGGCTCGACGACACGGATCCGGCGCTCGCCCGTACCATGGCGAAGCTCGACAAGGAGATCCGCAACGGCGAGCGCTTCATGGAGCGCGCCGACGACGCCCGTCGCCTCACCGCGCCGCTCCGGGCCATCGGCCGATCGTTCCTCGACCGCGGCTCACGCCGCCGCAACCGCGACACCCGCAACGAGGATGAGGGCAATCCCCTCGGCGGAGACCCGGCGGCCGCCATCTGACACCAGTTCGGGTTGATCGCTCCCCGTGGCTTCCACGCCCCGGACTCCCTCTCCTCCCAGGAGAGCGCGTCCGCGTTTCATCGCCGTACCAAACTCATCACCCGAGACCGTATGGTTCGAGCCGAATCCCTCGAACGAAGAAAGGGCCGCCCCATCGGGGCGGCCCTTTCCGTTTCGGCCGACGGCTTCTCATCAGCCGCCGATGCGGTCGGCGAGAACGGCCGAGTGGCCGTGCTGGTTGGCGATGTAGGGCAGCGCCTGGTTGGCGAACTCACGACCCTGGGCACTGTCGCCGTTGCGCGAATAGGCCTCGTAGAGACCCAGCGTCCGCGCATCCGAGCGGGCCTGCTGACGCGCGTAGGTGCGGTCGAACTCACGGGCACTGCGGGCGTTCTTGAGGGCGTCGATGCGGGCCTGACCCTCGGGGCCGATGGCGACGCGGCGACCGGGCTCACCGGGGCTGTTGTCGACGAGGCCGACGCCGCCGAGCACGCCGCCGACGACCTTCTGCGCGATCCCGGCCGAGATGGTCACGGGTGCCAGGATCACGCCCACGGGGTTGTCGAGGCGCGTTTCGAAGGGCTGGCTGTCGGAGACGACGGTGCCGCCGGCGGTGAGCGAAGTGCCCTCGGGCAGCAGAGCCTTGGTGGTGGCCTCACGCTCGACGAGGACGTGCTTGGCGTAGTTGCGGACGTTCGGATTGCGCGAGCGCTCCAGGGCGATACGGCTCGACTCGATGCTGACCGCATCCGACTTCAAAGCGGCCGAGCGGAAGGCCGAGGTGTCGCGGGCCTCGACGGAGCTGCCATCGTATTGCGGCGCCACGCGGAACGACAGTGGCTCCTGTGCCATGGCGGGGGTGCTCAGGGCGGCGACGGAGAAGCCGAGGGCGGCGAGAAGCTTGGTGTTGATCATGGTAGAGGTCTGTCCTCACGCGCCTTGATGGCGCTTGTCGTGACTGAACGTGTTCGTCCCCCTGCAACGTTTTCTTAATGTGGGTGTTCCGGCGCCTAGCGCATGACTGTGCTGCAGCGCACCGAGGTTTTCCTCGCGCGTCCCCCCTCCATTACGCTTCCTGCTGACGTGCACCACCACCGGCATCATGCGGTCAGTGTTGTACCCTGTCGGCCACGACGGGCGATCGTTCGCGCATCCTGGGCCGTTTCGGGAACGCCGAAGAACGTTCGGCGGCTCAGTGTGCCTCCTCCCAATTCAACGCCGCCCGCGCCTCCACCACCAGCGGCACCCTCAGCGTCAGAGCCGGGGCCGGCGCCTCGACCATGATCCGCGAAATCACCGGCAGGGCCTTCTCCACCTCGTCCTCCGGGGCCTCGAACACGAGTTCGTCGTGCACCTGCAGCAGCATGCGCACGTTGAGGCGGTCGGCCTTCAGGGCGTCCTCCATGCGGATCATCGCCCGGCGGATAATGTCGGCGGCCGAGCCCTGGATCGGGGCGTTGATGGCCTGACGCTCGACGCTCGCCCGCTCGTTGGGGTTGTTGGAGCGGATCTGGGGGTAGTGGCACACCCGCCCGAACAGGGTGGTGACGTAGCCGAGGTCGCGGCACAGGCGCTTGGTGTCGTCGATATAGGCGCGGATGCCGGGGAAGCGCTCGAAATACTGCTTGATGAAGGCCCCCGCCTCCTCACGGCCGATGCCGAGACGGTCCGCCAAGCCGAAGGCCGAGATGCCGTAGATGATGCCGAAGTTGATGGTCTTGGCGCGGCGCCTGAGGTCCGGCGTCATCTCCTTCAGGGGCACGCCGAACATGGCGCTGGCGGTGGCCGCATGGATGTCGATGCCGTCTTCAAAAGCTTGGCGCAGCTGCGGGATGTCGGCGATGTGGGCGAGCAGCCTCAGTTCGATCTGGCTGTAATCGGCCGAGATCAGGCGGTTGCCTTCCGCCGCCACGAAGGCGCGGCGGATGCGCCGGCCCTCTTCCGTGCGGATCGGGATGTTCTGCAGGTTCGGGTCCGACGAGGACAGCCGGCCCGTGGTGGTGGCGGCGAGCGAGAACGAGGTGTGGACCCGGTCGGTCTCGCGGTCGGCGTGCTGCTGCAGCGAATCCGTGTAGGTGGATTTCAGCTTGGCGAGCTGACGCCATTCGAGAATCTTCTTGGGCAGCTCGTGCCCGGCCTGGGCCAGCTCTTCGAGCAGAGTGGCGGGTGTCGCCCATTGGCCCGACGGCGTCTTCTTGGCGCCGGGCAGGCCCATCTTGCCGAACAGGATGTCGCCGATCTGCTTCGGGGACGAGACTTGGAACCGCTCCCCCGCATCCTCTTGGATCTCTTCCTCGAGACGCACCAGAATTTGCGAAAAATCGCCCGACAGGCGGCTCAGCATGTTGCGGTCGACGCGGATGCCCTGCGCCTCCATGCGAGCCACAACGGGCACCAGGGGGCGCTCCAGGGTCTCGTAGACGGTGACACGCTTCTCCGCGACGAGACGGGGCTTCATCATCCGCCACAGGCGCAACGTCACGTCGGCATCCTCGGCCGCGTAGGCGGTGGCGCGGTCGAGGGGCACCCGGTCGAAGGTGATCTTCGTGCGTCCGGTGCCGGTCACGTCCCCGAAGGTGATGGGCTGGTGGCCGAGGTGCCGGCGAGCGAGTTCGTCCATGCCGTGCCCGCCCTTGCCGGCATCGAGCACGTAGGAGATCAGCATGGTGTCGTCGAACGGCGCCACGTCGATGCCGTAGCGGGTGAGCACGGCCATGTCGTATTTCAGGTTCTGGCCGACCTTGAGCACGCCCGGATTCTCCAGAAGCGGCTTCAGGCGGGCGATCACCACCGCCGCGTCGATTTGGCCGGCGGCGGGCTGGAACACGTCGGTGGCCGCCTTGGCGTCGCCGAACAGGTCGCCCTCGCTCGCCTTGACGGGATCGAGGTGGCGCAGGGGAATGTAGGCGGCGCGCCCCGGCGCGACGCAGAGCGAGATGCCGACGAGGTTGGAATTGATGGCATCCAGCGCATCGGTCTCCGTATCGACGGCGACCACGCCCGCCTCCTCGGCTTCGGCGATCCAGGCGTCGAGCTGCTCCACGATGCCGATGGTCTCGTAGGCCGCCGTATCGAACGGCTTGACGGATTCGGCGGCGCGGGCCGCCACGAGATCGGCCGGGGTCGCCTCAGGAGAGCGGCGGGGTTTGGGCGCCGCATCGGGCAGGCCGAGATCGGCGAAGGGATCGACGTCGCCCCCGGGGGGCAGCGGCACGGGGTCGCCGAGCGCCTCGGCCGCGAAGGGGGCGTCCTCGGTCTCGACCCGCTGGGGTAGCAGGGCCGGATCGGGCTGCACCGCCTCCGGATCGACGTGGAGCATCTGCGCGATGCGCCGCGTCAGGGTGTTGAACTCCATGGCCTTGAGGAAGCCGACGAGCTTCTGGGGATCGGGCTTCGGAAGCCTCAGGTCGTCCAGGGGCACGGGCACGGGCACGTTCTCTTCGAGCGCCACGAGCTTTCGCGAGAGCCGGGCCTGATCGATGCTGGCGAGCAGGGTCTCGCGGCGCTTGGGCTGCTTGATCTCGCCCGCCCGTTCCAACAGGGCGTCGAGGCTGCCGTATTCCTTGATGAGGGCGGCCGCCGTCTTCAGGCCGATGCCGGGGACGCCCGGCACGTTGTCGGAGGTGTCGCCGATGAGTGCGAGGGCGTCGCCGATCTGTTCGGGCTCCAGCCCCTCCCACTTGGCGATGATGGCATCCCGGTCGAGGTTGCGCTCGGGCCGGTGGCCGGCCTTGCCCTTGGTGCCCGACTCGAAGTCGTAGAACCGCACCAGGGGGCCGACGAGCTGCATCAGGTCCTTGTCGGACGAGACGATGATGACGCCGGCACCCCGCGCCTCGGCTTGACGCGAGTAGGTGGCGATGAGGTCGTCGGCCTCGTAGCGGATGAGCTCGATGGGCTGGAGCCCGAAGGCGCGCACGGCGTCGCGCATGAGCGGCATCTGGCGCTTGAGGTCGTCGGGCGCGTCCGGCCGGTGGCCCTTGTAGTCGGGATAGAGCTCCTTTCGGAACGAGCCCTCGGACTTGTCGAACACGATGGCCAGATGCGTCGGCATCACGCCCGCCGCCCCCTCCTGCACGAACTGGGCGATCTTGGTGCAGAACAGGCGCACGGCCCCCGTGGGCAGGCCGTCGGAGGGCCGGGTGTTGTACTTCTGGTCCTGGTTGATCGACTGGAAGTAGGCCCGGAAGATGAACGAGGATCCATCCACCAGGATGATCTGATCACCGGGGCCGACGGGCTTTTCGGATGAGGCAGCGGTCATCGATCAATCAATGGAAGGAGAAAGGAGAAAAGAGAAGGCGACAGTGTCGCCGAAATCATTCATCGGCCTGAAGTTCGCTCAAGCACACCGCTAGAATCTCCGGCAATGCCTCATGTACGGTACCCCATACGAGCTTTGCCGATACACTCTCGTAACGATGCCGGTAGACGTTCCCCGAATCTGCAATCCGACGCCATGGAATGTGGGCGTTCCGATCACGTGTCGCTTCGTCGACTCGCCGGCTTGCCTCAGAGATGATCTCCAAGCAGCGTGTTACGGCGTAGAGTGTGCGTCGGTCGCGAGCGAAAACTTCGAAGCTCAAGCCAGCGGTGAAAGCCTGGGCAGCTTCGACGTTTTCAACGATGCCAAGGAGGGCGCGACGTCCACGCTCAGAAAGCATGAATCGCGTCGCGCTCGGCTCCGGGGCGCACGTGAGGCTTCAGCATCGAGCGCGTTGCGACGTCCACTTCGACGGGGAAAAGGTCGGCGATGAAACTGATCACACCGACATAACCGTAGACATCACGAATAGTGGTCTCATCGATGTCGATCATGACATCGAGATCACTCCCGGCATGCTGCTCGCCTCGGGCAACGGAGCCGAAAAGGGCAGCGTGCAAGACGCCCTGATCACGCAGCTCAGCCTCGTGCGCGCGAAGAATATCGAGGGCTGTGTTCCGGTCCATGTGCCAACCCTACTCGAAATCAGGACCGAGCTGAAGGGCTCCCGCTCACCGCGCCGCCCCCACGGTATCGGCCATCCGTGCGTCGCGGGTGCCGAGGGGCTGCTCCGCGCCAACCGTGGTGTCGACCTCGGTCTGGTGTTCCATCTCGGCGTTGATCTCGGCGCCGACAAGAACGATCGTGGTGGAGATCCAGATCCAGGTCATGAAGCCGATGGCCGCGCCGAGCGAACCGTAGGTCTCGTTGTACTTGCCGAAATTGGCCACGTACCACGAGAAGCCGAGCGACGTGGCGAGCCAAGCGATGCCCGCGAAGGTGCTGCCCCACGTGACCCAGCGCCAGCGCGGCGCGTCACGGCTCGGACCGTAGCGGTAGAGCAGGGCGAGGCCACCCAGCACCGCCAGCAACAGGACGGGCCAGCGCAGGAGGGCGATGTACCACGCCTCCGTGCTCAGCCCCATGATGCCGATTACCGCCGGGACCACGACGATACCGACCAGGGCCAGGACGACGAACAGCAGGGCTCCGGCGGTGAAGGCGAGGGAGCGCAGGTTGAGCCAGACGAAATTGCGCCGCTCGCGCTCCTCGTAGACCACGTTGAGGGCGGAGAAGACCGCTTTCATCCCGCCATTGGCGCTCCACAGCGACAAGACGATGCCCGTGAAGAAGGCGAAGCCGAGGGTGGTGTCGCCCTTCTGCGTGATGCGCTTGACCTGATCGCCGATGATCTCGAGGGCGCCCGAGGGCACGATGCCCTGCAGGGACTGGAGGTGATCGTTGATGGTCGCCACATCGGCGAACAGGCCGTAGCAGGAGACGAGGGCCGCCACCGCCGGGAAGATCGCGAGCAGCACGTAGAAGGTCACGCCCGCCGCCACCGACACGATGTTGTTCTCTGAGATGTCGTGGAACACCCGCAGGCCGATATCCTTCCAGCCCTTGGCGGGAATTTCGGACGGAGTGCGCGCGCCGCGGCCGCGCTCGGGTTCGCTCGCCGCCACCTCCCGCGCCTCGGCGCCCGTATGCGACGGTGACGGCGCGCGCGTCGGATCCTTCATCCGCTCCCCTCCGGGGACGGCCTGCACCGACCGGCGGGGCAGCGCGACGACCCCGAGGAGTGCTGTCGCGAGGGCGATGGTCCAGATCGCGGAATGTTTTGTCTCGGGCGCGTCACGCGAAGTCGAACGCTCGCTTGAGAATGTCATCGATCGTCGGACCCGCCGGATGAAAACGTTGTCGCAAGATCAGGCGCAGATGTTTTGCGCCGTCGCGTCGCGTGTCGACAACGGAGCCCGGCGCCCGCCGGTTTCATCGCCCCTCACGGATTTGCGAGCGCGAACGCGCTACGGCTTCAGGGGGCCTCGCGAAACACCCGGCCGCGCCGGTTCTAGGCCTTCCCGATCCGATGTGACGGGTGTTTCAGGAAAGACACCCGGCTACGACATCCGGGCCCGGCGGTGGGCGCCGTGCGTCGCGGCACCCCGGGAGCAGCCGGCAGCGGAATTCTGCCACCGGTTCGAACGTCAGGCACCATCCCGGCTTGCCCTCCGGGATAGCAGGCGGCACGACCCTTGTGCACGACCCTTGTATCGGTGTCCGATGCAACGTCCGGCGACCGGCGGTTCCGCTCCCAAGCACCACCGTCGGCGAACGACACGAGCCCCTTGGTTCCAATCCGGAGAAGTCCGCCCCGTGCCGCACGCGACCGAGCTGATCGCCATCATCGCCCTAGGCCTCGTGCTCGCCTTCGTATGCGGGATGCTGGCTCAGCGCCTCCGCCTGCCGCCCCTCGTGGGTTACCTCCTGGCCGGCGTCCTCGTCGGCCCCTACACGCCGGGCTTCGTCGGCAACAGCGCGCTCGCCGGCCAGCTGGCCGAGATCGGCGTGATCCTGCTCATGTTCGGCGTCGGCCTGCACTTCTCCATCAAGGACCTGATGGCCGTGCGCACCATCGCGTTGCCGGGGGCCATCGTGCAGATCGGCGCGGCCACCGCCATGGGCGGCGGCTTGGCGCTCGCCTGGGGCTGGGGGCTCGGGGCCGGCCTCGTCTTCGGCCTCGCCCTGTCGGTGGCGAGCACCGTGGTGCTCCTGCGCGCCCTCGAGGAACGCCGGCTGCTGGACAGCGACAAGGGCCGCATCGCGGTGGGCTGGCTCATCGTCGAGGACCTCGCCATGGTCCTCGCCCTGGTGCTGCTGCCCGCGCTCGCCCCGTCGCTCGGCGGCGTCGGGGACGGCGTGGCGCATCACGCGGGCGACGGCAACATCTGGCTCACCCTCGCGCTGACGCTCGCCAAGGTCGCGGTCTTTACCGTGGTGATGCTGGTCGGGGGCCGCAGGGTGGTGCCCTGGCTCCTCGACCAGGCGGCGCGCACGGGCTCGCGCGAGCTGTTCACCCTCGCGGTCCTGGCCCTCGCCCTCGGCATCGCCTTCGGATCGGCGGAACTGTTCGGCGTCTCCTTCGCGCTCGGCGCCTTCTTCGCCGGCATGGTGCTCGCCGAATCCGACCTCAGCCATCAAGCGGCGGCCGATTCCCTGCCCCTGCAGGACGCCTTTGCGGTGCTGTTCTTCGTCTCCGTCGGCATGCTGTTCGACCCCGGCATCCTCGTGCGCGAGCCGCTCTCGGTGCTGGCGGTGCTGGGCGTGATCCTGGTGGGCAAGTCCGTGGCGGCGGTCGCCATCGTGCTGGCGTTCAAGCATCCCCTCGGCACGGCCCTCACCATCGCGGCGAGTCTTGCCCAGATCGGCGAATTCTCGTTCATCCTCGTAAGCCTCGGCCTGTCGCTGAAGCTTCTGCCGACGGAGGGCCGCGACCTCATCCTCGGCGGCGCGATCCTGTCCATCACCCTCAACCCGCTATTCTTCGCCCTCACCGACTGGATCGGGCGCACGGTGGCCGCCCGGCCGGCGCTCGCCGCCCGGTTCGAGCGGCGCGGTGCGGCAGATTTTCCTGCCAGCCTGGAGGGGGCGCCGAAGCGGGGCCACGCCATCGTCGTCGGCTACGGCCGCGTCGGCAGCACCATCGGCAAGGCGCTGACGGCCTGGGACCTGCCCTACATCGTCGTCGACCGCGACCGGCGCCGGGTCCTCGACCTGCGCCAGGAAGGCGTCGAGGCGGTGTTCGGCGACGCCACGGCGCCCGGCATCCTCCATGCGGCCGATATCGAGGCGGCCCGGATCATCATCGTCGCGACGCCCGAGCCGCACACGGCGCGGCGCCTCGTAGAACTGGCCCGCGAGCTGAATCCCACGATCGATACCCTGGTCCGCACTCACAACGATGGCGAGCGCCGGCATTTCGAGGAACAGGGCGTCGGCCTCGTGCTCATGGCCGAGCGCGAACTCGCCTTCGGCATGACCCTCTACGCCCTGCGCAGCCTCGGCCTGAAGGAGGGCGAGGCCCGCATCTTCGTCGACAGCACCCGTGTCGAGAGTCGGTCGGCCCCCGTAGAGGCCGGGATCGACCACGGCGTACCGGAGCTGCGCCCACACAAGGAGGACGCGGCGGAAGGGTAAGGCGTGCGGTGAGCCTGGCTTACCGTCCCGGCCCCCCGGCGAGGCCCGCCAGGGTGAACAGGTCGACGGAGAGCTTAGCGCCGATCACGAAGGCGTCGGGGATGTTCCGGGGCCGGAGCGGAAACCGGGTCTGGTCGGGATTGAGGATGTACTGGAGGTTCGGCGTCACGCGGATCGCGGGCGTGACCTGGATGCCGTAGTTCAGTTCCATCATGACTTGCTGCGTCGGCACATCGCCGCTGCCGAGCCCCAAGGCCGCGCGGGCGAGGCGGATGTTGGCGAGGCCCAGGGACGAGAACTTCTGAGTGTTGATGACGAAGCCGACGGTGTCGTAGGGCCGATCCGCGAAGGTCCCGGTCTGCACGGCACCGAGTTCGAGGAAGTAATCCTCGATCTGCCGGCCCGACGTGCCCTTCATGGCAACGCCGAACACGCTCAGGCCCTGCGGCGCCGTGGGGTCGGGTCGCCACACCATCTGGTCAAAGCGGGCGTAGACGCCCGAGCGGCCGAACCGCGTCGCCGGCGCGGCGCCCGAGAACAGGGCCGAGCGGCCCGTGGCATCGAGGACGGGGTCGACATAGTCCGAACGGTCGATGTAGCCGCCGATGCCGTAGTTCCGCGGCAGCACGTCGTTGGCGAAGGTGGTGGAGTAGCCGAGCTCGAACGGCATGATCGCGCCGGTGGCGCCCTTCGTCGAGAAATCGAGGCCGTTGTCGCCCGGCTGCTGGTGGCGGGGGTTCACCTCGTAGACACCCGCGTGGAAGAAGACCTTGTCGGTGATCCACGCCTTGGCGTGGGCGCCCCAGCTCGACACCGGCCAGAAGGTGAAGTTCGAGGTCTTGAACACGAAGGTCGGGTTGCCGCAAGCGGAGTTCGACTGGAAATTGCAGTAGAGCGGCGAGTTGAGGAAGGCGATGTTGGCCACCAGCCGTCCGACCTCGATGTCGAGCCGGTCGCCGAAGAGCTTCTGCTGGTAGGACAGCAGCGTCAGGCGCGTGGTCTGCCCACCGCCGAAGATCTCCTGCACTGAGGTGTTGTTGCCGATGCGGTCGTCGGCGAGGTTGCGGCCGTGACGGTTCGTGACCGCCACGTGGAACGAGCCGCCCTGGATTCCGGCGATGCGGTTGAGGTCGCCGTCGAGGCCGAAGAACAGCTGACCAGCATAGGCCGACCCCTGGCGGATGCCGCCGACGGGATTGGCCGCCGCCTGGCCGGTGTAGTTCATTAGGACGCTGAGACCGTTGCCGAGGTCGAACACGCCCGGCGCGATGGTGGGCGGCGTCGCGCTCTGGCCGAGGGTGTCGGCGGCCTCCGCCGCGCTGTCGGCCCCGCCGAAGCCCTGGCCGTTGGGCGGGCGAGCGGGGCGGCGCTGGGCGCTGCGCCGCAGGACCGGGCGCTGGGCGGTGGCCGGCACCGCGACGCCGGCGGCCATGGCCGGATCGGGGGGCGCATCTTGTGCCTGTGCCGTGCCCAGCCCGAGCGCCAGTCCGGCGGCCCCGATCCACCCAGCCTTCATGTCTCTCCCCCTTGGTCGTTCTTCGTTGATGGTCCTGCGTCCGGTCTTGATGCCGGATCGGCCGGTGTTTCAGAGCGTGCGGGTCTTCTTCAGCAGCCCGACGGCGATGGCGGTGACGAGGGTGCCGGCCACGAGGGCGATCACCGCGCCGGTGACGTTGGTGACGGCATTCGGGATCGGCAGCACGAACAGGCCGCCATGGGGCACCTTGAGGGTGACGCCCTGGGTGAGGGCGATGGCGCCCGCGACCGCCGAGCCGGCCACCATGGCGGGGATCACCCGCAGGGGATCGGCGGCGGCGAAGGGAATGGCGCCCTCGGTGATGAAGGCCGCCCCCAGCACCGCCGCCGCGCCGCCGGCCTCGCGCTCGGGCGCCGTGAAGCGACGGGGGAACAGGCGGGTGGCGAGCGCGATGCCGAGGGGCGGCGTCATTCCGCCGAGCATCACGGCGGCCATGGGCGCGTCGACACCCGAGGACAGGAGGGCCGCGGCCGAGGCGTAGGCGGCCTTGTTGATGGGCCCGCCCATATCGACGGCCATCATGCCGCCGAGCACGAGGCCGAGCACCAGGGCGCTCGCCCCCTGCATGCCCTTGAGCCAGCCCGTGAGCCCGGCGAGCGCCGCCGCCACGGGCACGCCGACGACGTAGATCATCGCGAGGCCGGTCACGAGGGTGGCGAGCAACGGCAGGATCAGGACGGGCTTCAGCCCCTCGAGATTGCGGTGCAGGCGGATGCGCCTGTTGAGGAACCGCGCGGTGTAGCCGGCGATGAAGCCCGCCGCGATGCCGCCGAGGAACCCGGCCTGGAGATTGGTGGCGAGCATGCCGCCGACCATGCCGGGCGCGATGCCGGGCCGGTCGGCGATGGAATAGGCGATGTAGCCGGCGAGCGCCGGAACGATGAGCACGAAGGCCGCCTTCGCGCCGATCTCGCCGAGCGCGTAGGCCAGGGTTCCGGCGTTGCCGGGCGCCATGGCGTCGATGCCGCCGAGCGCGAAGGCCAGGGCGATGAGCAGGCCGCCCGCCACCACGAAGGGCAGCATGAACGAGACGCCGGTCATGAGGTGCTTGTAGGCGCCGGCCTGTTTTTCCGCCGCCGCCGGGCGGGTGGGCGCGTCGGACGAAGGCGCGGCGGCGCCCCCGGTGGGCTGGAGCTGTGCCTCGGCGAGGGCCGTGGCGAGAAGGCCCTTGCCGTCGCGGATCGCCGCCTTGGTGGTGGTGGCGTAGAGGCGCTTTCTGGCAAAGCGCGCCCGGTCGACCCCGGTATCGGCGGCGATGAGGACGATGTCGGCCGCCGCGATCTCGGCCACCGTGAGCGCGTCGCGCGCACCCACGGAGCCTTGGGTCTCGACACGCACATCGTAGCCCAGTGCCTTGCCCGCCGCCTGGATGCCCTCGGCGGCCATGAAGGTGTGGGCGATGCCCGTGGGACAGGAGGTGATGGCGACGATGCGGGTCTTCGCGTCGGGCCGGGGGGCCGCCGGGGCGGAGGCGGCGCCGGCCAGCACCCGGTCGAGCACCGCGTGGACGTCGGTGAGCACCTCGTCGATGGCGACCCGGGCCCGCGTGAGGGCCGAGAATCGCCCCTCGGCGAGGTCGCCCGAACCGACCAGCAGCACGGTGTCGGCCCCGGCGATGGCGGCCTCCGACAGCGGATGGCCGCCGGGACGGACCTCGAACTCGATGGGCTGGTTGCGCCCCGACGCCGCCTTGCGCAGGGCCTCCACCGCCAGGACCGCGTGGGTGGAGAGGTCGCCCCCGCCCACCACCGCCAACAGATGTGCCATCGCCGTGCCTCGTGTCTCGTTCGGGTGGGGGTTACAGGCGCTCGATGCGGACGGAGGCGGCGAGGCGCTCCACCACGGCGCGCTCGGGGAGGTTGGCTCCCGCGCGGGTCAGCTTCCCGGCGGCGAAGGCCAGGGCCAGCCGCGCCCTGTCGTCGAGGGCGGCGTCGGCGTGCAGCCCGGCGACGAGGCCGGCCACGAGGGCATCCCCCGCGCCGACGGTGCTGGCGACGGCGACGGCCGGCGCATGGGCGTGGATCGCCCCCTCGCGGCAGAGGAACAGGGCGCCCTCGGCGCCCAGGGACACCGCCACCATGGGAATGCCGCGCTCGCTCAAGGCGCGGGCCGCCGCATGGACCTCGGCGCGGGTGGCGAGGGGCCGCCCCGCCCATTCCTCGAGTTCGTGCCGGTTCGGCTTGACCACCTCCGGCAGGGCATCCGCCCCCGCCGCCAGGGCCGCCGCGAGGGCCGGGCCAGAGGCATCGAGGACCACGCGGGCGCCCCGCGCCTTCAGGCGGCGGGTGAGGTCCGCATAGGTGTCGGCAGTGAGCCCGCCGGGCAGGCTGCCGGCCAGGACCACAAGGCTTCCCGGCCCCGCCGATTCGAGGAGGCGCGCGCAGGCCGCCGCGAAGACGCCCGCCGTCAGGGACAGGCCCGGCAGGTTCACGTCGGTGGTGTCGCCCGATTGCAGGTCCAGAAGCTTCAGGTTGGTCCGGGTCTGCCCGGCGACGCGGATGAAGCGGTCGTCGATGCCCTTGGCCGCGAACAGGGCGGCGAAGGGCGCGGCGTTGTCGGCGCCCAGAACCCCGGTGACGGCCACGGGCAGACCCCAATCGGCGAGGCAGCCCGCGACGTTGACCCCCTTGCCGCCGGCATCCGAGCGCGAGGCGAGCGCCCGGTGCACCTCACCCGGGGCGAGATGCTCGAGGGTCACCGTCTGGTCGATGGCCGGGTTGAGGGTGAGGGTGAGGAGGGGGGCGCTCATGCCTGAGCCCCGTCCAGGGCGCGCACGCCCGCCGCATCTTCCTCGGCGCAGGCGCGCGCCGCCAGCGCCCGGAGTTCGGCCATGCTGGACGCGCGCAGGCGCGCTTTCACGGCGGGCAGGTCGCGCGGGGTCATGGAGAGTTCGTGGATGCCGAGGCCCGCGAGCAGGCTCGCGCCGAACGGATCGCCGGCGATGCCGCCGCAGACCCCGACGAAGCGGCCGTGCCGGGCGGCACCCTCGCAGGTCATGCGGATGAGCCGCAGGACCGCCGGGTGCAGGCTGTCGGCTTCGGGCGCCATCTCGGTGTTCTGCCGGTCGATGGCCAGGGCGTACTGGGTGAGGTCGTTGGTGCCGATGGAGAAGAAGTCGCAATGCCGGGCCAGGGCGTCGGCCTGGATCGCGGCGGCCGGCACCTCGATCATGATGCCGAGCGGCACGGACGGAGCGCCGATCTCCCCCCGAATGCGTTCGCAGACGGCGCGCAGCGCCAGCACTTCCGGCACGGAGGTGATCATCGGCATCATGATGGAGAGCGGCGCGTCCTTGCCCGTGGGGGCACCGGCCGGAACGTGATCCCTCGCCGCCCGGTAGAGAGCCCGCAGCTGCGGCTCCATCAGGTCGGGCCGGCGCAGGAGCAGGCGGGCGCCGCGTACGCCGAGGAAGGGATTTTCTTCCTTGGGGAGATGCAGGTGCGCCACCTGCTTGTCGCCGCCGATGTCGAGGGTGCGCACGATGAGGGGGCGCCCAGCGAGCGCCGCCAGCATGGCCGAATAGGTGGCGTACTGGTCGTCTTCCGAGGGCGTATCGCCGCGTTCGAGGAACAGGAATTCCGTGCGCATGAGCCCGACGCCCTCGGCGCCCTGATCGAGGGCCAGCGGCACCTGCTCGGGATTGTTGACGTTGGCGCCGATGGCGACGGCGTGCCCGTCGCGGGTCCGCGCGGGAAGCGCGCGCTCGCGGGCCTCGGCGGCCTGGGTCTCGGCCTGCGCCGCGCGCCATGCCTGGGCCGAGGCAAGGTCGGCGTCCGAGGGATCGAGGTAGAGCCGCCCGGTGGTGCCGTCGAGGATCGCGGTGGTGTGGTTGGGAATGGCCATAAGGGTGGCGCCGCCCGCGACCACGGCCGGGATTCCCAAGGTGCGGGCAAGGATCGCCGTGTGCGAGGTCGGACCGCCCTGCGCCGTGGCGAGGCCGATGACGCGGGCCGGATCGAGGCCGGCGGTGTCGGAGGGCGCGAGGTCGGGGGCGACGAGGATGCAGGGGACGTCCGGCAGGTCGTGGCCACTCTTCAGGGAGGGGTCGATCTGCGCCAGGACTCGGCGGCCGACGTCGCGCAGGTCCGCCGCGCGGGCGGCGAGGACGGGGTTGCCCAGCGCCGAGAGTCGGCTCGCCATCCGCTCCACGGCCTGATTCCAGGCGAAGGCGACGCCGTGGCCCTCGACCATGAGCTGGCACGCGAGAGTGATGAGGTCGGTGTCGGCGATGAGGTCGCCCTGCGCCTTGAAGATCCCCGCATCGGCCTTGCCGAGGCGGCGCTCGGTGTCATCGGCGAGCGCCTTCAACTGGCCGGCGGTGGCGCGCAAAGCCGCGTGCAGGCGGTCGCCGCCGCTGGTGAGGGGCTCAGGACTATCGGGCACGGCGATCTCCGCCGAGGCCAGGACGTGGATCGGGCCGATGGCGATGCCGGGGCTGGCGCCGATGGCCGGGATCACCCGGGGCGCGTCCACGGGGTTCCAGCCGGCGACGGGCGCAGAGGCCTTGGCGGCGGCTTCGGCTGCCGCCTTCGCGGCGGCCTTCTCGCCGGCGCTGAGCGAGGTCACCGCCGCGCAGATCCGGGCGAGCGATCCGGCCTCGTCATCGCCCTCGGCCGAGATCGTGACCTCGTCGCCGCAGCGCAGGCCGAGCTGGAGCAGGGCGATGAGGTTCTTGGCGTCGGCCACCTCGGCGCCGTGGCGCACCTGGATGCGGGCCGGGCAGGCGCGGGCGACGTCGACCCAGTGCGAAGCCGGGCGGGCGTGGAGGCCCGTGGGGTAATCCACCGTCCAGTCGAAGCGCTGGCGCAGGTCCGTGGCCGGCCCCGAGGCCCCGAGGGCGGTCGCGTCCTCGCGAAGCGCCGCGGCGATATCCTCCGGCCGGTCCGTGACGCGCAGGATCGCGAGGCGCGCCTCGTCCTGGATCAGGCGGGTGAGCCGACGCAGGACCGTGATGTGGGTGTCGGATTGCGCCGCGATGGCGACGACGAGATGTGCCGTCTGGCCGTCGTGCCATTCGATGCCGGCGGGCACCTGCAGCACCGCGATGCCGCTCTCCCGCACCATGTGGCGATCGTCGACCATGCCGTGGGGGATCACGACGCCGTGGCCGAGATAGGTGTTGGCCACCCCCTCGCGCCGCAGCATGCTACCCTCGTAGGCGGCATCGATGCACCCGGCCGCGATCAGGAGTTGCGCCGCCTCGCGGATGGCGGCCGCCTTGTCGGACGGGGCTGCGGCGGTGCGCACGAGCAGCCGCGGTGTCGTCAGGGGGTTCGGTGCGAGCATGGCGTGCTCCTCCCGTCATTGATTTGTTACAAGCACTGAAAACGTTTTCACAAATCGTGTCAACGCGTCCCCGGTAAATTTTCTGAAATTTGTTGCCGAACGCGTCGCCAACTGCCAAAACGCAGGCATGACAATGCAAACGTTTTCCGCCCCACAAGTGAGGGTCGCGCGATGACGGTGGGGATCCGCGACGTCGCTCGGGCGGCCGGGGTCTCGACGGCGACGGTGTCGCGGGCCCTCGGCAAGGGTCCGGTAAGCGAGGCCCTGCGGGCGCAGGTGGATGCCGCCGTGCGGGCGACGGGCTACCGCCCCAACCTGTCCGCCCGCCGCCTGCGCTCGCAGACAACGCAGACGGTCGGCCTCATCGTCGCCGATATCCGCAACCCCTTCTTCACCGCCGTCAGCCGGGCGGTGGAGGACGCGGCCTACGGCGCCGGGATGCGGATCATCCTGTGCAACACCGACGAGGATGCCGCCCGCGAGGCCCTCTACCTGCGCCTCATGGAGGAGGAGCGCGTCTCGGGCGTGATCTTCGCCCCCACCCGGACCACCGCCGAGGCCCTGGGCCCCGGCGACCTCCCCTTCCCGACGGTGTTCATCGACCGAGCCGGGCCGCCGGGGCTGCACGACAGCATCGTCCTCGACAATGCCGGGGCGAGCGCGGCCCTGGTCGACCACCTCGTGGCCCGGGGGTATTCGCGCATCGGCGGCCTGTTCGGCTCGACGAGTTCGACGGCGCGGGAACGCCGGGATGGCTACGCGGCGGCCATGGCCCGCCACGGCCTCGAGGCCCAGGCCCGGGCGGTCCTGCCCCAGGCCGAAGCGGCCGAGATGGCGGCCTCGGCCTGGTTCGACGGCCCCGAGCGGCCCGACGCCCTGGTGCTCTCCAACGGACAGATGCTCATGGGCGCGTTCCGGGCCGCGCGCGGACGGGGCCTGCGGATCCCGTCCGATCTCGCCCTGGCCGGGTTCGACAACGAGCCGTGGACGGATCTCGTCGATCCCGGCCTCACGGTCATCGAGCAGCCCGTGGCCGAGATCGGCACCCAGGCCATGCGCCTCCTGTTCGAGCGCATCGCCAACCCCGATCAGCCCGTGCGCAAGGTGACGCTCAGCGGACGGGCCATCTTTCGCGGTTCGACGGGAGCGGCTTGATCAGGCCTTCCCCGGCGCTTCGACGAGGCCACGCAGGCGCTCGGCCAGGGCCGCCGGATCGTAATCCGGCAGCGGACAGGGCAGCGGTGCGATCTCGCAGAACGGCCGGACCCGGCCGATCTCCGCCTCAGCCTCGCGAACGATCCGCGACAGGGCGTCCGCCAGGGCGTCGGGCGTCAGGATGTCGAGGGAGGTGAGGTTGGGACTGCGCGCGCTCAGGTCCTTGCACTCGTACGCGTTGGTGATCGTGCGCAAGCCCGCATGGGCCATCTCCAGGGGCGGATAGCTCGGGTGCGGCGACACCATGAGGGAGATGCCGACGGAGGCGCGGCTCAGGACGTCCGCGTAATCCTCCAGGGTGAGCTTACCGCAGACTTCGAGGTTGTAGACGCCTCCGGCCCGGGCGGGGTCGTAGTCCTCGCCCGCCGAAACGATCCGCCACTCGGCCGCAACCGTCGGCTCGGCCTGCTGCCAGAGCGAGAGGCCGGCACACAGGGTCTCGAAGCAGTTGCGCGGGGTCGAAGGACGTCCGTAGACGAGGATGATGCGCTCGCGCTTCTTCACGCTCAAGGCGTTGCGGATCTTCTGATTGGCGGCATAGCGCACGATGCTGGCATCCGTCAGCGCGTAGTGCCGGAGCATGTAGTTCGCCAACTCTTCCGAGTTGATGAGCGCGATGGTCTTGTCCGGGTGCGCATAGGTGGCACGCGACATCGAGAAGTTCGAAGACCAGCCGTAGAAGCCCGGCTCGTGATCCTGGATCAGGTACAGGACCGGCAACTCGCGGCCGTGGTAGCGCCCCTGCGCCGCCTGGAACAGTTCGCTGCCGCTCGCCGTCCACCAAGCGGTGGGCATGAAGATGTCGCCCGCCCGGATCGGGAGTTCGCCGCCGTCGATGTCGTAGACGTCGACGATCGTGCGCGGGAACGCGTCATAGGGCGAACCGAGGGAGACGAGCCGGTAATCGGGCATGCCCGCCATGGTCTCGAGGTCGATGGGCACGTAGCCGCAGATGATCCGGCGGTCGAATCCATCGCCGAGGGCGGCGGCCAGCCCCTCAAAGGTGCGCAGGGCCGTAGTGATCCCGCCGAAGATGTGCTTCGGGTGTAGGGTCGGCAGGACGAGGTTGAGGCGCGGACGCGGGCTCGGATCGGACCGCGTCGCCACGGGCGTCACCTCGGGAAACAGGTGGCGCTGCTGGTAGGGCCGCAGGGGATTGCCCAGCAGCGGGCGATAGACCCGGACGAGGCCCGGCGCCACGTCGGCCTCCGTCGGCACGGGCACCAGGGTTTCGTCGGTGCCGGTGCCGACCCGCGCCACCTTGGTCCAGCGGAAACCGGCGGATTCGGCGAAATACAGCAGCGAACGCTCGATGGCGTGCGCGAGAGTCCCGTCGATCTGCCCGGCTTCGGCCGGGAAGTCCCCCCAGTCGAGGCCGATGTCGAGGAGGGGCTTCACGGCAGCGCTGCGGGCCCAGAAGAACGAGCTCGACGGGAAATCGAGGACGTAGTCCTTGCGCAGGGTGATGCCGGCCCTGGCCAGCAGGTCCTTGGCGAGGTCGAAATCGTAGCCCCAGTTCAGCAGGGGGCGGACCTCGCCGAAATGCTGCGAGAACACGAGACCGACGTCATTCTCGGCGAGAAGACGCAGGACCGAAGCCACAACCTCGGGCGAGCCCAGCAGGTTGTCGAGGAGGTAGTCGCGCCAGGGCGCGAAGCGCGGGTCGTGCGGCGACTTCTTCGAGTGGATGTGCAGGAAGATGTCGTAGCGCGCGAACACGTCGTGGAACCCGATGATCGTCGGGGCGATGTCGCGGCCGATATTGGGAAACACCCGGACCTCGACGGTGCCGTTGGCGTAATCGGCGGCCGAGGCCGCGATGGCGGCCTGCTTCTCGGGGGTATCGGTGGAGACGTAGAGGTCGGCCCGCACGGGAATGTGGGCGATGCGGGCGAGCAGTTCCGGCATCATCTCCGGGTAGAAGACGTGCATCACCACCGCGACGGGGCCGCCGCGCGCGTCGGGGCCGTAGGCGAACGGCACTTCGAGGGCGAGATCCGTGGCCTCGCGTGGGCGCATGCTCTGCGTCGCGCCGTAGAAGGTTCGGGCGGCGGTGTTGCGCTTGAAGCGCCGGCGCGGGGCCGGCACGGGCCGCAGGGTCGGCTGTGGCTTCACGGCCGGGGCGGTCGCCGCCTCCGGCTCGTCCTCGGGCTGGGCGCCGGCATCGACCTCCGGTCCCGGAGCGGGGACCAGCTTCGGCGCGATCATGGCTTTGGGCGCGACGACGGCGAGGTGGCGCTCGATGGCACCGCGTAAGGCAGGGTTGCCGTCGAGGACCGTCTCCCATCCCGTCGGATCGGCCTGTTCGAGGGTATCGCGCAGGAGTTGGACCTTCAGGAACGGGAAACCGCGCGCGAGGAGTTCGCGCCAGCGCACGAGGGTCGGGTTCACGGCCAGGGGCACGTCGTCCGCCGTCGGGAACAGCACCTCGACGGCGACGTCTTCCGCCTTCCAGTGGGCCAGGGGCGTCATCTCGTAGGCCTTGATGACCTCGAGCTTGTCGCGGATGCTGCGCACGTCCGCCCAGTGCCGGCGGATGGCGGGCGCGGCGAGGCCGGTGCGGGTGAGCCCGATGAAGTAGCTCATCAGGTGCGGCCGGGCCTGGTAGCTGTCGGTGAGGCCCACGAGGTCCGCGTCGCTCGTGCGGACGCGCTCGATCACCCGGGCGAAGTCGGCGCGATCGACGGGCCCGTAGATGCTGTCGTTGGTCAGGATCAGGGAGCGGGCCTTCCACACGTCGGGGAAGGTCGCGATCGCGGCTGCCCACGCGGCGAAATCCCATCCGTGGTTGATGCGGACGAGGAGACCGTCCAGGCTCTCGAGGGCCTCCGGCAGGGGACGGGACAGGCCGTCCGTCGCCACGATCACCACCACCGTCAACCCTTCCGCCTTCAGGGCGGCGAGGTATGCGAGGGTGTGGTCGTGGACCCGTCCGTCGGGCGTGTAGGTCACGAAGAAGCAGACGTCCCGATCGGCCAGGGGCGGCGGGTCACGGCGGATCTCGCAGGGGATGTCCGTGACCGCGCAGACCTCGCTCCAGCGGTCGGGCGGGCGCGGCAAGCGGCCTTCGGCGTGACCGCCGGTCACGTAATGCGTCAGCGGATCGACGCCGGCGTGCAGGACGTCCTGATGGTGGGCGAGGTAGAATTCCCGGTCGACGAGGGGGCTCGGGTCGCGGCTCTCGCGGGCGCCGGCCGAGAGGTAGTGGAGCAGGGGGTTGATGGTGCCGTTGTCGAGGCGGCTCTCGTGCTGACGCGTATACCAGGCGGAGTCGAAGAACAGGTTCGGGTCCCGTCCCTCGGCGGCCCCGTAGGTGAGGTAATGAACCAGCGGATCACGCCCCGCCTCGATCACGTCGGGGCTGTGGAGCGCGTAGTGGCGCGGGTCGAACAGGGGATGCGGGCTGCGCCCCTCGCGGTAGCCGTTGGCGACGTAGTGGGTCAGGGGTTCCAGGCCGGCCGCGGCGACGTCCTGATTGGTACGCCGGTAATGGTGGATGTCGAACAGGGGATGCGGGTTGCGGCCCTCGATCCAACCGTGGACGAGGTAGTGGCGCGCCGCCGGCACGTTCTCCTCCGCCACGTCGGAATTGACGTCATAGTACCATGCCGGATCGATGAGCCGATGGGAGCTGAGCCCAGCGGGACCGCCCCGGTGAAGAAAGTCGGCCAGGGGCGAGGCCAGGGGCTCCCCACGAAGATCGGCTCCGGCGACCTGCTCGCGATACCAATCGGGATCGAACAGGGGATGCGGCCGCAGCCCCGCCGCTTCGCCGGTCCACGCGTAGTGGATCAAGGGATTGCTGGCACCGCCCGCCAGTTCGGGCACGCTGTCGAAATACCAGTAGAGGTGGAAGAATGGGTTCGGATTGTGCTCGCGCCAGCCCCCGGCGACGTACTGGGCCAGGGGATTGATGCCGGAGGCGACGGATTTCGCGTGCGCCTCGCGGTACCAGACGTCGTCGAACAACGGGTGCGGCCAGGTTCCCCGGCCCGACAGGTAATGGACGAGGGGCGCGCGTCGCGCCTCTGGATGACGGGCGACGTACCAGGCCGTGTCGAACAAGGGGTGCGGGTCGCGGCCCTCGCGGGCGCCGTGTTCGATATAGTGAATGAAAGCGTCGCGGTTCGATCCGACCACATCGCGATAGGTGTCGCGATACCAGCGTGCGTCGAACAGGGGGTGCGGGTCGCCGCCCCGGTCTGACAGGAAGTGCCCCAGGGGATCGTCCGCCGCCTCGGGATGGATCGAGGCATACCAGACAGGATCGAACAGGGGATGCGGGCTCCGGCCCTCGCGTGCGCCGTTCTCACTGAAATGGCGCAGGGGATCGATGCCCTCTGCCGCAACGTCCGGATGAGTCGAGAGGTAGTAGGCGCGATCCAAGATCTTGTCGTAGAGACGGATCGTCTTGGGTGAGGGCCGCGTCGCACGGGACTTCGACAGGCCCACGATCGTCCGGGATAAGCGCCGCATGAAGTCCTGCTCGAGCCGTGCGAACGGGTTTCGCACGGGCGTTCGTTTGGCATATCCGGCAGGCCCGGTCCACGCTGGCGCCGGCCCACGTCATCGGTCCTCGATGCGTGGGCCTTCGGTGGATCAGTGCCGCTTGCGGTCCGACTGACCGTCGGAAGAGCCGCCGACGGGGACGGGATTGCGCCCCTGCTCGGCGTCGCCCGCCTTCCAATCAGCCTTGCGCTGCGCATCCGTCAGGCCGCCGGGGGTCATGTCCGTGACGGCTGCCTGATCGGCCGTGTGGCCGCCGCCCGCCACGGCCGGCTCGCCGGGGGTGCCGACATCGTCGTCGGGCTTGCGGGTGGCGGCGTCCGTCGGATTGGTGCGATCGGCCATGGCCTCACGCGCCTTCGTCGGTGCCGACGGGGGCGGTCGCCCGGTCGATGGCCTCGGCGGCGGCGCCCCGGGGAGAACCGGCGGCCTGGGCGGCGTCGCCGATGCGGCGCAGGTTCTCCGGGGGCGTCTCAGCCTCCGTCGCGTCGGTGGCATCGGACCCCGGCGTTCCGGAGGCGATACGGGCGGTCTCGGCCTCCCCCGAGGGATTTCCCTTGAGATCGCCCTGGGTCCGGGTGGCAAGACCGATGTCGCGGGCGTTGTCCTGGCCGAGATCCTGGCCGTTGCGATCGGCGTAGGCGTCGAAGTCCTTCAGCGAGGGGCGCTCGCCGGTTGCGTCGGTCATGGGTGTCCTCCGTGGTTGGAGGGACAACGGCGCTCCGGGACCCCGGTTGCCTCGCGGCTCCTCACAAAGCACGTGGGCCGGGCACCGATGGCGCCCCAGGGATGAACTCAGCCGGGACGACCGAAATTGGCGCGGGCCGCCCGCAGCACCGCGCGATCGGCCGGAATGGAGAGAGCCGCCTCGGCCCGTTCGAGGGCGAGATCGGCATGGTGTCGCGCCGCGCGGGCGAACTCCGTATCCCCCATGTCATGCAGGGCGGCGAGGGCCTTCTGCAGGCGCAGGCCGACCATCACCGAGGCGGCCCCATCGCGGGCGATGGGGCCGAACGCATCCTCGAACAGCTCGTCCGTGGCGAGGCCGGGAACCCGCAGGCGGCGATAGCGTGGCTCAGCCGGCGCCTCGGCCCGTCGCTCGCTCCACAGGGCCAACACACGAACCAGCGTTCCGATCACGTCGACGACGGTACCCGGATCGTTGATGGCGGAGGAGAGAGCCCGCGAGGCCACTTCGGTGAGGACGATGACGCCGAAGCGCGGATCGTGGTCGAAGCTGCGGCGGTCCCCGATGACGAAGGCGTCGGCGAGGCGCGTCCGCAGGGCGTCGTCGGTCGGGCCGTCGATCTCGGCCAGCAGACGGCCGGGATGGACGAACCGCCCCGGCAGGGCGGCGACGTGGACGGTGAGCCCCGCCGCGTCCGCCAAAGTCTGGAGCGCGGCCCCGTCGACATGCTGGACGTAGCCCGTGCGCGCGGCCACGATCCGGGTCGCTCCGGCGGGCGCCGGGCACCAGGGCAAGCCTCCGAGATAAGGGGCGTCCGCCCGCCGCTGGATGGCGGCGCTCGCGGCGGTCTCGATGGCGTCGATGGTCTCACCGACGCGGCCGAGGTGGGACAGGGTGTCGATCCAGCGCACCAGGGTCGCGACCACCAGGGCGAGGACGAGGAGCGTGAGGCCGAACAGGATGACGCGGCCCTGCTCGCCGTAGATGTGCGCCTTGAGGGCGATGAGGCCGACGACGCTGTAGACGAAGGCGCCGATGAAGCTGCCCACGGCCGTCTGGGCGCGGGTGTCCTCCATCAGCAGGGTCACGGCGCGCGGCGTCGCGGTGTTGGTGGCGCCGCCATACGCCTGGACCATGGTGGCGAGGGAGAACGTCGCCACCGGCAGCATGCTGGTGGCGAGGAGCGACAGGATCTGATCGACGGCGCCTGCGCCGATGGAGTTTCCCAGATCGGGCGGGATCAGGGGCGCGAGCACCGCCGAGGCGAGGGCGGCGCCCACGCCTCCCACGCTGAACAGGGCGACCCGAACCCAGGGCCGACGAGCCCCGCGCCGCAGACGATAGAATGCCGTGGAGACCAAGGGATCACGCGGCTGGAGGAATCACGCGGATCGCGGATCGAGGCTCCGATGAGCCCGAACGTGCGAGCCCATCGGATCGGGTGGACGGGATCCGGCGCGAGCCGGCCCCGCCCGGGGTCTCAGATCCCTTCGAACAGGGCCGAGGAGATATAACGCTCGGCAAACGAGCAGGCGACGGTGACGATGCGCTTGCCCTTCAACTCCGGCCGGGCGGCGAGTTCGAGGGCGGCTGCGACGTTGCCGCCCGTGGAGATGCCGCCCGGGATGCCTTCGAGCTTGGCCAGCTGCCGGGCGGTGTCGAACGCCGTCTGGTTCGAGACGGTGATCACCTCGTCGACGACGGAACGGTCGAGGTTGTCCGGGATGAAGCCGGCGCCGATGCCCTGGATCTTGTGCGGGCCGGGCTGACCGCCGGAAATGACCGGCGAGTCCGTGGGCTCCACGGCCACGACCTTGAGGCCCGGCAGGCGCGGCTTGAGGACCGAACCGACGCCCGTGATGGTGCCGCCGGTGCCCACGCCCGCCACGAAAGCGTCGAGCTGACCCTGCGTGTCGTTCCAGATCTCCTCGGCGGTGGTCTTGCGATGGATCTCGGGGTTGGCCGGGTTCGAGAACTGCTGGGGCATGATCGCGCCCGGAATCTCGTTGATGAGCTCCTCGGCCTTGGCGATCGCGCCCTTCATACCCTGTGGGCCGGGGGTGAGGGCGAGTTCGGCGCCGAGGAAGGCCAGCATCTTGCGGCGCTCGAGGGACATGGTCTCGGGCATGACGAGGATGAGACGGTAGCCGCGCGCGGCCGCCACGAAGGCCAGCGCGATGCCGGTGTTGCCCGAGGTCGGCTCCACCAGGGTGCCGCCCGGCTTCAACTGGCCGGATGCCTCCAGGGCGTCGATCATGTTGACGCCGATCCGGTCCTTCACGCTGGCGATGGGGTTGAAGAACTCGAGCTTGAGCAGGATCTCGGCGTCGATCCCGCGCTCCTTCGTGATGCGGTTCAGGCGCACCAGGGGCGTGTTGCCGATGGTCTCGGTGATGGAGCCGAAGATGTGGCCGTGGCCGGGCGTGCGGGTGGGGCTCTGCGTGGACTCGGCCATGGTGATCTCCTGTCGCGGACGTTTCGGTGTCGCGCCGGAGATATCGCGTCGGTGTGAGCGAGGCAATCGCCAACAGCCTGGACACAAAGGGAAATCTTCTCCATTCCCAAGCCCCCCTCGCGCCCCCAGATATTTCATGTCGCAAAGTGCGGCGATCTTGGAATTTCCTTCCCCGACGCACGGTTCAGGACAAGCGCTCCACGGTCATGCCCGCGGACAGCCGGGCCTCGAGGACGCGCTGCGCTGGCGTTGCGACGCAGCACGGCGATTCGATCCGCGCCTGCGCTGCGAAGCCCGCCAGACGACGATCGATGGCGTGCAGCAGGCCGTCGCGGGCGTGATCGACATCGGAGTTGCACAAGCCCCAATCGAGGAGCACGCCACGCGGGGCTCCACAGGGCGACCCGCAGGGTTTCGGCCGCACCCGTGTTCCGGCCGGAATTCACGTGGGGAGCAAGACCCGACGATCAGGCCCCAGGCGTCACGCCCGCCACGGCAACCCTGCCCGCACGAGTCTTCAAGCGACGGGCGTCAAGCCCGCAGGAGGGCCGCGAACAGAACGGCGAGGGTGGCGAAGGCTCCGCTCGCCGAGGCGATCACCAGGGCACTCGGATGCGGCCCAGACAGAAAGGTGTAGCGCGTGTCCTCGCGGGCGCCGTTGCGCACCC
>Ga0182232_1000017_pt1 | contig 73137 bp, 71 predicted proteins | sample G6R1MG_30_FD_155484 | JGI IMG/M metagenome (GOLD analysis project Ga0182232, IMG submission 155484) | Phyllosphere microbial comminities from miscanthus, Michigan, USA - G6R3_NF_07NOV2016_LD2 MG | ecosystem: Host-associated > Plants > Phyllosphere > Phylloplane/Leaf | place: USA: Michigan... | reverse complement strand
GGGCTGGTCGATCGCGGGGGAGGGGCGTCCGGCGCGCGGCGGGAAGCGCGCGCAACGCCCATCATGTCCGTGCGTTGTACCCTATCCCGACCGGCCACGCATCCCGGCCCCGGCCCTCGTCCAGCTATCGACGTGGATCCGGTGGATGATCCCAAGAAATTCGGGTCGCGAACACGTTCGGGTCTCGAAGGGCTCGGTCCTTCGCGGGTTCAGACAAGCGTTCGCAGAGACCGGCCCTGGGACGACGTCGGGCGCCGCCCGACACCCGCCGAAGGGATGATCCCTTCGGAATCCCGGTGTCCGGGTACAGGAGCCGAGGGGTCAGCCGCCGCAGGGGGCGACCGGCTTGGGGGCGGCCGGCTTGCGGCCGTCGGGCTTGAGGACGTGCACCCGGCCGTCGCGCAGGGCCAGGGCGTGGCCGCGCTCCACGTCGGTCCAGCACTCGTCGCGGGTGAGCGCCTTGGTGGCGATCACCGTCACCACGTCGTCCGCCCCCGTCTCCTGGGCGAAGTCCACCCGCCAATCCTCGTCCACCAGGGTGGCGGTGCCGAAGGGCGCGCGGCGGGTGAGGTAGCACAGGCGCTTGCCGCAATGGGCGTAGAGGGTGCGGCTGTCCGAGAGCAGCATGTTGAACACCCCGAGGGTGTTGAGGGCGGCGCAGAGGTCCGCCACCGCCCGGTCGAGGCGGGCCGGGCTCGGCAGGTCGGGCCAGCGCCCCTGCAGCTGGTCGAGCATCCAGCAGAAGGCGTGCTCGCTGTCCGTGGAGCCCACGGGCTTGAACCAGGTGAGCGGCCACTTCTTCACGCCCTTGAGCTGGCCGTTGTGCGCGAAGGTCCAGCGCCGGCCCCACAATTCCCGGCTGAACGGGTGGGTGTTCTCGAGGTTGACCCGGCCGCGATTGGCCTTGCGCACGTGGGCGATGACGATGCGGCTCTTGATCGGCGTGCGGCGCAGGAGGCGCGCCAGCTCCGACTGGGCGCTGGGCTCCGGCTCGTGGAAGGCCCGCGCGCCCCGGCCCTCGTAGAACGCGATGCCCCAGCCATCGGCGTGCGGGCCGGTCTCGCCGCCGCGCCGCGCCAGGGCGGCGAAGGAGAACCGGATGTCGGTGGGCACGTTCGCGCTCATGCCGAGCAATTCGCACATGGATCTTTTGGGATTTCGTCAGGACGGGGAGGGCGAAGAACCCGTCGTGGCCCGAACCGGTTGCCCGGTCCAGCCTATTTCGACGGGTGCGTGGCCCGCGACCGTTTCCGGGAGGCGGCCCGCCCCGCTTTGCTCCGGCCTTCGCCGATGGCAGAACGCTCCGATCCGAGGTCTCCGGCTTCGCGAGCGTAAAACACGGCAGGAGAATCACGGATGACGGTGTCGAACGACGACGAGCTGGCAGCCCTGAAGCGGATCGGGCGCATCGTCGCCGATGCCCTGGAGACGATGGGCCGGGCCATCGAGCCCGGCATGACCACCCGTGACCTCGATGCCGTCGGCCGTGCCGTCCTCGATGCCGCCGGCGCCCGCCCGGCGCCGGAACTGGCCTACAATTTCCCCGGCGCCACCTGCATCAGCGTCAACGAGGAGGTCGCCCACGGGATTCCGGGCGACCGCCGGATCCGCCCCGGAGATCTCGTCAACATCGACGTCTCGGCCGAGAAGGACGGCTACTTCGCCGATACGGGCGCGTCGTTTGCCGTGCCGCCGGTGACGCGGGCCGTGGCGCGCCTGTGCCGCGACGGGCGCCGGGCCCTGTGGGCGGGCCTGCGCGAGGTCGGCACCGACAGGCCGCTGGCCGGCATCGGCCGGGCGGTGGGGGCCTTCGCGAAGAAGAACGGCTACACCCTCGTGCGCAACCTCGCGAGCCACGGCGTCGGCCTGTCCCTGCACGAGGAGCCGAAGGAGATCGCCACCTGGCCCGACGCCTCCGAGCGCCGGATCATGACGGAGGGCCTGGTGTTCACCGTCGAGCCGTTCCTGTCGCTCGGCGCCGATTTCGCGGAGGACGGGGACGACCCCTGGACCCTCTACAGCCGGCCCCGCGCCCCCACGGTGCAATACGAGCACACCGTCGTCGCCACCCGCACCGGTCCCCTCGTCCTCACGGTTGCGGGGTGAGGGCCCCCGGCCGAGTGAGGAGTTCGGCCGGGGTGCGACCTTGCGGTGCGGTGCCGAACGGAACGGGAACGCTATGAGGGGATGCCGCCCGCGCGAGACCCGCCATGTCCACCCTTCGCTTCATCCTCGGGGACCAGCTGACCCGCACGATCCCGACCCTCGACGGCCTCGATCCCGCCGAGGACACGGTTCTCCTCGTCGAGGTGATGGAGGAGGCGACCTACGTTCCCCACCACAAGCAGAAGATCGTGCTGGTGCTCGCCGCCATGCGCCACTTCGCGCAAGACCTGCGGGCGGAGGGCATCCGCGTCGATTACGTGCGCCTCGACGATCCCGAGAACACCGGCTCGTTCACGGGCGAACTGGAGCGGGCCGCCCGGCGGCACCTGCCCGACGCCGTCGTGGTGACGGAGCCCGGCGAGTGGCGGGTGCTCGCCGCCATGGAAGGCTGGCGAACGACCCTCAACGTTCCCATCGAGATCCGGCCCGACACCCGCTTCTACTGCTCGCGAAAAGACTTCGCCGTCTGGGCCGGGAGCAAGACGCACTACCGCATGGAGGCGTTCTACCGCACCCTGCGCGCCCGCACCGGCCTGCTGATGGACGGGGGCGAACCCGCCGGCGGCCGCTGGAACTTCGACGCGGAGAACCGCAAGCCCTGGCCGGCGGACCGGGCGCCGCCGCAGCGCCTGCGGTTCTCCCCCGACGCCGTCACCCGGGCGGTGATCGACCTCGTCGCCGCGCGTTTCCCCGCGCATTTCGGCGACCTCGACGATTTCGGCTGGGGCGTCACGCGGGCCGACGCCCTGGCAAGCCTGGAGGATTTCACGGTCGAATGCCTCCCGTCCTTCGGCGACTACCAGGACGCCATGCGGGCGGGGGCGCCGTTCCTCTACCACGCCACCCTGTCGCCCTACCTCAACGCCGGACTCCTCACCGCCCGCGAAGTGGTCGACCGGGCGATGGCCGCCTACGAGGCCGGCACCGTGCCCCTCAACGCCATCGAGGGCTTCGTGCGCCAGATCCTCGGCTGGCGCGAGTTCGTCCGCGGGGTCTACTGGCGGCGGATGCCCGGTTACGCCGACACCAACGCGCTGAACGCGACGCGGGCGCTGCCGGCCTTCTACTGGACCGGCGAGACCGCGATGAACTGCCTGCGCCAGGCCATCGCGGACACGAAGCGCCACGCCTACGCCCACCACATCAACCGGCTCATGATCACCGGCAACTTCGCGCTGCTCGCCGGCATCCGCCCGGCGGAGATCGAGGAATGGTACCTCGTGGTCTATGCCGACGCCTACGAGTGGGTGGAGCTGCCCAACGTCCACGGCATGGCCCTGTTCGCCGATGGCGGGCTGATGGCCTCAAAACCCTACGCGGCCGGCGGCGCCTATATCGACCGGATGTCGGATTACTGCCGGGGTTGCGCCTACAGCCCCAAGGTGAAGCAGGGGCCGCGCGCCTGCCCGTTCAACGACCTGTACTGGGCCTTCCTCATCCGCAACGGGCCGAAACTGGCGCGCAACCCGCGCCTCGCCATGCCCTACCGCACCCTCGCGGCCTGGGACCGGGACCGCAAGGAGGCCATCGTCGCGCGGGCCGACCGGTTCCTCGACGGCCTGCCCACGGGCTACCCCGCCGCGATGGCGCCGCCCGCGCCGTGACCGCCGGGTGCGCGCCCGCGCTTTCACCGCCCGGCCCGATCCACTAAGCCCGACCGGAGCCCCGGCGCGCGGGGCGGGACCGAAGGATGCCGATGGACCGCGAGCCGATCGTCTTCACCTGGCGATCCGCGCCGACCGAGCACGGCCTCGCCCTCGTCCTGACCCTCGGGCTCGGCGGCCCCCTCGCCCTCCTCGCCCTCCTGTGCCTGCGCGACCTCGTGGGTGTGCTGGCCGCCGCCCCCGACCACGCCGACGCCTTCCTGCGAGTCGCCGCGACCCTGCCGTGGCACCCGGCCGGGGCGGAGCCGTTCGTGCTCCTCGAGGGCTGGCCCCTGCCCGCGGCCGAGCGGGTGCGCCTCGCCTTCACGCTCCTCTCCGGCGCGGCGCTGGCGGCGGCGGCCCTCGGCTGGGGCATCGCCCGCCTGTGCTTCCTCGCCCAGAGCCGCACGGTGGGGCGCCTCAACGCCCGCGTCACCGAGGCGATCCTGCGGGCGCCCCCCGCCGCCCGCGACGACGCCCGCGCCCTGGCGCAGGCGGTGGGCGACCTCCTCGCCCGCATCGACACCCTGTTCGGCCTCGGCCTCCTCGTGCCCGCCCTGGCGTTCGGCACCACGCTCCTGGCCCTGGGCCTCGCCTGGCTCGCCGCCCCGCGCCTCGTGCCCACCGTGGGGCTGGGAATCCTCGCCGCCGGCCTCGCCCGCACCCTGATCCAGCGGCGGATGCAGGCCCGCGCGGCCCTGCGCCAGCGCGCGGGCGCCACCTTCGAGCGGGCGCTCGCCGACCTCGTGCGCCGGATGCCGGCCGTGCGGGCGCACGGAGCGGCCACCTTCGAGCGCACCCGCCTCGCCGCCCGGGGCGAGGCGACCCGCACCGCCCTGGCGCGGGCGGAGGCCGCCCTGGCCTCTGCCCGCGCGCCGTCCGTGGCTTTGGGCATCCTCCTGCCGGCCATCGTCGTCGCCGTCGCCCTCTGGCGCGGCGACGGCGGGGCGCCCGTGGCCCCCGGCGCCCTCGTGGCCGCCGGCGGCGGCTTCGCCCTGGCGGTGGTGGCGCTGGCCGTCGCCCTGCACCTGCGCAGCGTCCACCGCGACCTGCTGCCGGTCTTCCACGGCCTTGCCCGGGCCCTGCCGGCCCTCGAGGGGCGCGGGCCGGCGCGCCCCGCCCGCGCCGCCGCCTTCCCGGAGGCCGGGGCGCTCAGCGCCCACGGCGTCGGCGCCTACGACCCGGTGACGGGCGAGCGCCTCGCCGCCGTCGACCTCACCCTGGCGATGCCCGGCCACGTGGCGATCCTGGCCGAGCGCGGCGGCGCGCGGGCGCTCGCGGCGGTGCTCGCCGGCCAGCTCGAACCCACCGCCGGGGCCGTCACCTACGGCGGCACCGACCTGCGGGCGTTCGAGCCCGAGGAGCGGGCCTGCCGCATCGCGTTCGCGGGTGCCGAGGCCATCCTGATCGAGGGGTCCCTGCGCCAGAACATCCTCTACGGCGCGACCCTCCCGCAGGACGGGGCGGGCGAGCCCGACAGCCTCCTGCCGATCCTCGCCGTCACCGGCCTCGACGCCATCGTGTACGCCCGCGGCCTCGAGGGCACCGTCGACCCCCGCGCCGAGCCGGATCTCGCCCGCGCCGTGGTGGCCGCCCGCCACGCCGTGCGCGCGGCGCTCGCCACAGACAAGGCCGGGCGCCTCGTTGAGCCGTTCGATCCCGCCCGCTACAACCATCAGGCGACGGTGGGCGAGAACATCCTGTTCGGCGAGGCGGTGGGGCCGGCCTTCGCCCCGGAGCACATCGCCGCCCATCCGTATCTGCGCGCCGTCCTCGAGGCCGAGGGCCTGACCCGGCCGCTCGCCGAAATCGGCCTGCAGGTGGCCCGTAGCCTCGGCGAGATCTTTTCGGATCTGCCCGACGACCACCCCCTGTTCGACGCCTTCTCGCTGTTCCCGGCCTCCGAGCGCGGGTACTTCGAGGACCTCGTGGCGCGTATGCCGGAGGCTAAGGCCTGGCGGCGTGGGCCGGCGGGGCAGCGCGACCGCAAGCGCCTCATCGGCCTGGCTTTGCGCTACAGCGAGACCCGCCACCGCCTCGGCCTCGTCGACGCCGCCTTCGAGGACCGCCTCGTCGCCGCCCGCCACGCCTTCGCCCGCATGCTGCCGCCGTCCCTGCGCGACAGCGTCGAGTTCTACGATCCGGCCACCCTCACGGCCGCCGCGAGCCTGGAGGAGAACCTCCTGTTCGGCCGCATCAACGGCGAGGAGGCCGGCGCCGAGGCGCGGGTGCGCGCCCTCGTGCGCCGGGTGCTCGCCGACGAGGGCCTGGAGCCGGCCGTCACCCGCCTCGGCCTCGACAGCCGCGTCGAACCCGGCCTCGGCGGCGGCGGCGCCAGCCTCGGCGAGAACGCCATCGGCCCGCGCGAGCGCATCGCCATCGATCTGGCCCGCTGCCTCGTGCGCGGGCCCGACATCGCCGTGGTGGCCATCGCCCTGGAGGACCGCAAACCCGAGGAGATCCGCCCGCGTCTGGCGGCCCTGCGCGCGGCGCGGGCCGGGCGCGGCCTGATCGTGTGCCTGCCGGATGCCGGGGCGTTCGACGACGCCGCGCCGTTCGATGCGGTTTTGCGGGTGGAGCGGAATTCGGTGGTGGCGGTGTAGGGTTTGCCGGGCTTCGGGGCGATGCGACGCGGCCGGTTTCCGCCCGCCGACACGGGCCGGGACAACCGGCATCCATGGGAAAGGCGGGGGCTTGAGCGCGTCCCCTATTGCGGCCCCAATGGGATGCGATACCCATGGGATTCGCATCGCACGGCATCCGCGCCGGGCGGGGTGCCCAGCCCAGGCCGTGCATGGTCTCGTCCCTTCGCCCCATCCTCCTGGCCACGCTTCTCGCGGGCGGCCTCGCCGCGCCCGGCCGCGCCGAGGTCGGCAAGGCACTCGCCCCCATTCCGTCCGCCACCCTCGCGCTGATGCAGGCCAAGGGCACCACGGCCGCCGCGCCCGTGCTGTTTCGCGCCTACAAGAAGGAAAGCGAGATCGAGGTGTGGAAGCGGGCCGCGTCCGGCCGCTTCGTCCACGTGAAGACGTTTCCGATCTGCCGCTGGTCGGGCCAGCTCGGGCCGAAGCGCAAGACTGGCGACCGCCAGACCCCGGAGGGGTTCTACACGGTGCCGAAGCGGCAGATGAACCCGAATTCGAGCTACTACCTCTCCTTCGACGTCGGCTACCCCAACGCCTACGACCGTGCCCACGGCTTCACCGGTTCGGCCGTGATGGTCCACGGCGTGTGCTCGTCCATGGGGTGCTTCGCCATGACGGACGCCGTGGTGGGGGAGATCTACGCCATCGCCCGCGAGGCCTTCGCGGGGGGGCAGGCGGCGTTCCAGTTCCAGTCCTACCCGTTCCGGATGACGGCCCAGAACATGGCCCGTCACCGCGCCGACCCCAACATCGACTTCTGGCGCCAGCTCAAGGCGGGGTCCGACCGGTTCGAGGCCCTGGGCGAGGAGCCCGTGGTGAGCGTCGTCGCCGGCCGCTACACCTTCGCCCCCGACAAGGATCCCGCCCGCGAGGCCCGAATCGCCGCGCATCTCGCCGAGGAGGAGGACAAGGTGGCGCAAGCCGTGGAACAGGGGAGTGCCGCCGTGCGCACCACCTATTCCGATGGCGGCCAGCACTCGTTCTGGGCGGCCTTCGCCGCCAAGGGCGGATCGCTCGGCGAGGTCAGCCGGCCCGAGGCCCTGGCCTATGCCGGCCAGGAGGTGGTGGTGATCCCGGCGCGGCCCCGGCCCGTCGTCGTCGCCGAGGCGGTGTGGTCGCGCTGGCTCGGCCCCGAACTGCGCCTGGCCTTCGCCCGTTCGGCCGGGCTGATGCGGCCCGCCGAGGCGCGTTTTCCACCCCTGCTCACCACTTATGCCGACAGCCTGCCGCGCCTCGTGCGCGCCGGCCTCGACGGCACCGCGCCCTTCGAATTCCCCCTCGAGGGACCTGTTCCGGTACCCAAATCCGGCCGCCTCGCCCGCCGTTGAGCCGAGACCCCCGCGCTCAGACCATGTGCGGGCCCGCACATCAGTGGCCGGAGGGGCTGACTACCTCAGACTCGTTCAAGAAAAATCCTGCCACACTCTTGATCGCCGGCGTGCGCGATAACGGACGCGCGCGGCGAGAGGCGCCGGGCTCCGAGGGAGCCGGGGCGATTGGTTGAGCGAACGATGACACTGCCGATCCGGTCGCCAGATGCCCTCACCCTCCGCTTCTGGGGCGTGCGTGGCTCCACCCCGGTCTGCGGATCGGATTACGTCGAGTTCGGCGGCAGCACGCCGTGCATGGAAATCCGCTGCGGCCCGCGATTGTTCCTCCTCGATGCGGGCTCGGGCCTCAACGCCTGCGGCCGGCACCACCGGGACAGGCAGGCACAGGATTGCCGGTCCCAGGATCATCTGCCGCAGGACATCGACCTCCTGTTCAGCCACCTCCACCTCGACCACACGGCGGGCCTGCCGTTCTTCAAACCCGTGGTGCTCGACCCCAAGCGCACCATCAACACCTGGTGCGGCAACCTCGACGGCCAGAGTGCCGAGGCCGCCCTCGACCGCCTGTTCTCGCCGCCGCTGTTTCCCGTCAGCCTCGACGTGCTGCCCTGCAGCCTCGTCCACCACGGCTTCCGGGCCGGCGAGACCCTCACGTTCGCCGACGGGGTAAAGGTCGACACCATCCTGCTCAACCACCCGCAGGGGTCCGTGGGCTACCGTTTCGACCATGCCGGCCGGCGCCTGTGCGTGATCAGCGACATCGAGCATTCCGACCCCTGGCCCGATCCGGCGCTCCTCGAGTTCGTCCGCGGCGCCGATCTCATGGTCTACGACGGCATGTTCACCGAGGGTGAGTATCCGGTCTGTCGGGGCTGGGGCCACTCGACCTGGCAGAAGGGCATGGAGCTCGCCCAGGCCGCCGGCGTCGGCACCCTGGCGATCACCCACCTGCATCCCTGCCACACCGACGACACCCTGCGCCGGATCGAGGCCGAGATGCAGGCCGCGATGCCCAAGAGCTTCATCGCCCGCGAGCGCCAGGAGATCATCCTCGCGCCCCGCCCGGTCCTCGCCGGCCGCGCCTGCGTTCAGCCCGCCCCGGCCCTGGCCTTCCCCTGATGGCCGCCGTCCGGCCCGCACCACTTTGCCCGCAAAACTTGGGGCGGAGGGGTTGCCAGTCGGAAACGGACCTTTTAGACACCGGCTCGCGGCCGGCACGTCCCCCACGGGACATGCCGGCCCGGCACGCGCCCGTAGCTCAGCTGGATAGAGCATCAGACTACGAATCTGAGGGTCAGAGGTTCGAATCCTTTCGGGCGCGCCATTTCAAACCACCTCGGTCGCTGTTCGCTGCGGTGGAAATCTTCTTTAAGTCCACGCCGCACACGGCGATGGACCGGCGCCCGTAGCTCAGCTGGATAGAGCATCAGACTACGAATCTGAGGGTCAGAGGTTCGAATCCTTTCGGGCGCGCCAACACTTTGCCGGTGTTTCACCAAGGCTGATACGACCTGGGACGAAGCCGCGCCATGCGGCGGACCGGTCGCTCACGTACATCCAGCAATGCCGTCTTTCGAAGCGCCTGCGGCAACGTCGCGGGCGGAACGAACCGTTGTCCCACCGGCTTCTCCCGTCTGAGATTCAGCCGGGAGGACATGGCCGTGGACGACGAGCGCGTGTGGGGGTTCGAGAAGAGCCTGTGGGTCGGCGACGCCGAGCATTACCGTGAGCTGGTGGACGACGAGTGCCTCATGGTGCTGCCGCATCCGCCCTTCGTGCTGGGTGGCGCCGAGGCCATCGCGGCCGTGGCGAACACGCCCCGGTGGACCGACGTGACGATCTCGGACGGGCGGATCGCCCGGCCGCAGGAGGGCCTCATCGTCATCGCGTACGGGGTGAAGGCCCGCCGTGACGACGAGACCTACGAGGCGCATTGCACCTCGACCTACCGGCGGCTCTCGCACGAGGAATGGCGCGTGGTGCAGCACCAGCAGACGCCGCCCCTCGCCGTTCCGGCCGTCGATAAGGGCGCCTGAGCAACGTCCGCATCCGTCGATCCGAAGGGATCGACGGGATGTGCGACGCGCAGCGGGGCGCCTGCGTCAGCGGCCAAAGACCGGCCGCAGGGCGGGCGCCTCGGCATCCTTGTAGATCGGCACGATGGCGCGCAGCCAGCCGCGGGTGTCGCGGCCGTCGTAGTTGCGCTCGGCGACGTCACGGGTGACGTAGGCCTGGAGGTTCACCGGGCCGAAATCGTAGCCGACGAGGCCCCCGACCGCGATCTGGCCCTGGCGGCGGTAGGCGGGATTGCGCGTCGGCAGGTCGGTGGAGCCGAAGGCCACGGGGCCGATCTCCCATTTGCCGAACTTCTTCGTCGCCGTGAGATCGAGGTTGAGGAAGTCGGGATAATAGGCGGTGCCGAGGGGCGAGACCGTCTCCAGCACGGTGCCGTAGAGGGCGTGCGCCGTGAGGTTGAGGCCGTCGCCGTTGTAGGTCACGGCGAAGCGCTGATGCAGCACGGCGTTCTGGATCACGATCCGGGTGTCGCTCGGCAGGTAGGCGCCGAGCAGGTAGCTCGCGTGGATGTGCTCGCTCAGCGTCCAGGCGACCTGGCCGGCGAGCAGGGTCTGGCCGAAGCCGCTCTGGTAGGCGGCGCCCCGCGTGCTCGAGGCCGCGATGGGCTGGAGCACGACGAACTGCAGGCGGCCCCCGGCCACGGTCCAGGGCGTCGCCCAGATGAAGCTCGGCAGGTTGATGTTGAGCTCCGTGCCGCGCGGCTCGGTGCTGCGGACTCCGAAGCTCGACGTGTCGACGAAGTAGAGGCCCACCGCGAACGGCACGCCGGCCGGCAGGCCCACGGTCTGGCCCGGCTGCGCCGAGGAGCCGGCCTGCGGGGTGGTGAGGCCGACCCCCAGCAGGGCCAGGGCGCTCAGCGCGGTGGCACCAAAGCCCGTGATCCGTCTCATTTGCGTGCCCCATCCGTCACCGACACGCTCCCATGCGCGACAACGCCCCGGATGAACAGGCGCAGGGTACGGCGCCCCGGCGTGGGCGGACTTCCCGCCGTGGGCGTGGCCCCCGGGCAACAGCCCGGCGGCGTCCGCATCCGGTCGGGCGCGGGGCGGGATTAAAGTCTTTGTCGCTCCGGGGTTCCCGCCGATAGAGGGGAGCGAATCGCCTCACGGTGGTCTCCGACCGGGCTCGGCCGACATGCGCGGGTCATCGACCGGGGCTAGAGCATCCTCCCGAAAGGGGGCCTCCGGCTTTCGGGAGACGTCGATGCTCCCATGAGGCGCTCCACCGCGCGATCCAGTCTGCCCGAGACACGTTCGATGTCCCTGTTCCTCCGTTCGTACCGCAGGCTCCCGGAGACCGCCGCGTTGTTCGCCGGGCTCGGGCTCGGCGTCGTTCAAGCCCCGTGGGCCCGCGCCGCCGATCCCGCCGCGCGGATCGCCCCGGCCCCCACCGTCATCGACTGGAGCGGCGGTTATCTCGGCCTCGAGGGCAGCGCCGGCGCCTCGTTCGGCACCTTCGGCTTCGGCCCCACCACCGTCGGCGGCCGTTCGGTGCCGGCGTTCCGGACGGGCGACGCGACGGGGCGCTCGGACCGGGGCCGCGAGGCCACCACCGCGGTCGGCGGCGCCTTCGCCGGCTACAACTGGCAGACCGGGCCGTGGCTCGCGGGCGTCGAGGCCGACGTCTTCGGCAGCAACCTGAAGCGGCCCGTGGCCTCCACGGTGCCGGGCTTCGGCACGGAGACCGTCGATCCGGCCTTCAGCCTCATCCGGGTCAAGGCCGACGCGTTCGGGGCGGTGCGGGGACGCCTCGGCGTCGCCTTCGAGCGCACCCTCGTCTACGCCACCTTCGGCCTCGCCGGGGCCGAGGCCCGGTTCCTCGCCGCCTATCCCGATGCCGCCACGGGCGCCGTCGATACGGCGCGCCGCAGCCGGACCTATCTCGGCTTCACCCTCGGGGCGGGCGTGCAGTTCGCCGTCAACGAACAGATCAGCCTCGGGATCGACTACCGCTACAACGACCTCGGCACGAGCGGCCGGTTCGATCTCGGCACGGTGCCGGGGGCGGCGGGCGGACCCGTCTCGACACGGGCGAGCTTCATCGCCAACGAGGTGATGGCGCGCCTGATCTGGCATCCGGGCGGCCTGCGGCTGCCCGCCGAGGCCGACGACGCGGCGCCCGACGGGGCGCTCGCGGAGCGGTTCTCGCTCCACGGCCAGACCACGTTCTTCAATCAGGCGGTGGCGGGCTTCCGCGCGCCCTATAGCGGCGCGAACAGCCTCGTACCGCATCAGGCGCAGGCGACGACGACCGCGACCCTGTTCCTCGGGCTGAAGCTCACCGACAGCACCGAACTCTACTACAACCCGGAATTCTCTCAAGGATTCGGCCTCAGCCGCACCCTCGGCGTCGCGGGCTTCGTCAACGGCGAGGCGCAGAAGGCCGGCGCCCCATTCCCGAAGCTGCGCTCGGCCCGCTACTACGTGAAGCAGACCTTCGGTCTCGGCGGCGAGACCGAGACCCTGGCCGACGGGCCGAACCAGGTCGCCACCACCTACGACGTCGAGCGCATCACCGTCATCGCCGGCAAGTTCGCCATGGGCGACTTCTTCGACGGCAACAAATACGCCCACGACCCGCGGGTGGATTTCGCGAATTGGGGCCTGTGGGCGTCGGCCGCCTGGGACTTCCCCGCCAACCTGCCGGGCTACACCCAAGGCATCGTCGTCGAGTACAACCGGCCCGAATTCGCGGTGCGCGCCGCCTACACCCAGGTGCCGAAGGAGCCCTCCAGCGACGTCCTCGATCCCAGGGTGTTCGAGCGCGGCGGCTTCACGGTGGAGTTCGAGGAGCGCCACGTTCTCCCGATCCTCGACCAGCCGGGCAAGCTGCGCGTGGGCGCCTTCTCCAACGTCGGCAACAGCGCCAATTACCGCGACGTGGTGGGTCTGACCCAGGCGGGGGTGTTCGACGACATCAACGACGCCGTGGCGGCCAGCCGGCGGCCCCGGCGCAAGAGCGGCGTCTACGTCAACCTCGAACAGGCGGTGACGGCCGATCTCGGCGTGTTCGCCCGCGCCAGCGCCGCCGACGGGCGCAACGAAAGCATGTCGTTCACGGACATCGACCGGAGCTTTTCCGGTGGCGTCTCCCTGAAGGGCACGGCCTGGGGCCGGACCGCCGACACCGTCGGTCTCGGCACCTCCATGAACCAGCTCTCGCCCTCCCACCGCGCCTATTTCGCCAATGGCGGGCTGGGCCTCCTCATCGGCGACGGGCGCCTCACCTACGCGCCCGAGCGCGCCGTGGAAGCCTATTACGCCCTCAGCCTCGGCAAGGCCCTGGTGCTGACGGCCGATTACCAGTTCGTGGCGAACCCCGCCTACAACCGCGACCGCGGCCCGGCCCACTTCTTCGGCACCCGCCTCCATGCGGATTTCTGAGGGAGGCAGTCCCGGGAGGGCCTGGTCCGGTTCGTCACGCACATGTGCGCGGCCGGGCCGGTGGACGTCATTCTCCCGTCATCGAAGCCGCCCTCTGAGTGGGGTTCGGCCGCGGCGGCACGATGAAATCGGACGTCATCTTTCGGCCTGAAACACGCCTCCTATCCCTGCTTCGCGGCGCAAGTCCCTCGCGTCGCGACCGGGGGGCGTGACGGTCCGGACCTTCAGTTTCCTAGAGTTCCCGCTCCCTCCATCACGTCCCGGCTGCCCGGAAAGCTCACCATGTCGACAGGTCCCCGGAAGGGCATCTCCAAACTCATGCTCGGACTCGGGCTGACGGTCTGCGTCGGCCTCGGCGCCGTCGCCTGGTCGGAGCGCGATTCGGCCTTCGCCGGCTGGGCCCTGACCGCCGTGCGCGAGCGCCTGGCCCGGATCACGTCGGGCTCCGAGGAGACCGCGTCCGAGGAGGCGGCCGAACGCGCCGGGCCCGTCGCGCGGACGTTCCGCCCGACCCCGGCCCAGCGCGCGGCCCTGCAGATCGCCGCCGTCGAGACCCGGACCTTCCGGCCCGAGGGCATGGCGGAGGGGCGCATCGCGCTCAACGACGACGACAACGTGCCCGTCATCACGCCCTATTCGGGCCGCGTGACGAAGGTGCTGGTGCGGGCGGGCGACGAGGTGAAGGCCGGCGACGTGCTCCTCACCCTGGAGGCCACCGACATGGTCCAGGCCCAGAGCGACTATCAGGCGGCGCTCAACACCATCGCCAAGACCACCGCCCTGCTCAAGCTCGACATGACCATCGCGGCCCGCCAGCAGGAGCTGTTCCAGGCCAAAGCCGTGGCCCTGAAGGACTACCAGTCGGCCCAGAACGACGTGATCGGCGCCCAGAGCGACCTGAAGACCGCCGAGGCGAGCCTCCAGGCGGTGAAGAACCGCCTGCGCCTCCTCGGCAAGTCGGATGCGGAGATCGCCGCCTACGAGAAGAGCGGCACCATGAGCCCCGAGACGCAGATCCGGGCGCCCATCGCCGGCACCATCGTCCAGCGCAAGGTCGGCATCGGGCAGTATCTCAGCGCCTCGTCCGACCCCGTCTTCGTCATCGGCGACCTCTCCACGGTCTGGCTCGTGGCCAACGTGCGCGAGAGCGAGATCCCGAAGATCCGCCTCGGCCAGGAGGTCGAGGCGCGGGTGGCGGGCTTCGGCAGCCGCATCTTCAAGGCGAAGGTCGACTACATGGCCGCCAGCCTCGATCCCGCGACCCGGCGGCTCTCCGTGCGCAGCGAGGTGGAGAATCCCGACCGGGTGCTCAAGCCCGAGATGTTCGCCTCGTTCACGATCTTCACCGGGGCGGGTCAGGCCGCGCCGGCGGTGCCGAAGGCGGCCGTCGTCTACGAGGGCCGCCGCGCCCAGGTCTGGGTGGCGCGGCCCGACGGCGCCATCGAGGCGCGCACCGTCACCCTGGGGCTCGCCAACAAGGACATGGTCCAGGTCGTCGAGGGCCTGAGCGCGGGCGAGGAGATCGTCACCCGCGGCGCTGTGTTCATGGATCGCGCGGTCAGCGGCGACAAGGCGTCCTGAGCCGGGCCGGACGGATGGTTCGGAGCGTGCCTGCCTCCCTCGTGTCGTGCGGCGCGGGCTCCCGCTCCTTCCAGGAGAGGGAGCGCCGTCGCGCTTCATGCCGACATCTGGACACCTGCCGTGGGCCGGCCTTCGCGTCGCCCAAGACGCTCCTTCGTCCAAGCCCCTCTCTGCAAGACCACTCTCGTTCCCAGCCCTGATCGGCCGACCATGACCCGCGCGCGATGAACAACCTGATCGTCTTCGCCCTGCGCCAGCGCGTGCTGGTGTTCCTCATGTTCGTGGCCATGATGGCGCTGGGCTATGCCAGCTACACGCAGCTCAACATCGAGGCCTATCCCGACCCGGTGCCGCCGCTCGTCGACGTCATCACGCAGAATCCCGGGCAATCGGCCGACGAGATCGAGCGCTACATCACGATTCCCCTGGAGGTGCAGCTCGCCGGCATCCCCAACGCCACGGTGGTGCGCACCATCTCGCTGTTCGGCCTCTCCGACGTGAAGGTGCAGTTCAACTACAACTTCACCTACCAGGAGGCCCTGCAGCGGGTGCTCAACCGCCTGTCGCAGCTGCCGCCCCTGCCGGGCGGCGCCCAGCCGCAGATCTCGCCGACCTCCCCCGTCGGCGAAATCATGCGCTACAAGGTGACGGGCCCGGCCGGCTACTCCTCGACGGAGCTGAAGACCCTGCAGGACTGGGTGCTGCAGCGCCGCTTCAAGGCGATTCCCGGCGTCGTCGACGTCACGGCCTTCGGCGGCAAGACCAAGGAATACGAGATCGCCGTCGATCTCGCCCGGCTCCAGGCCCAGGGCCTGACCCTGGTCCAGCTCGTGACCGCGCTCAACAATTCGAGCATCAACGTCGGCGGCCAGACCCTCAACGTCGGCGAGCAGTCGGCGGTGGTGCGCGGCGTCGGCCTCATCCGCGACATGGACGACATCCGCGACACCATGCTGACCCAGGTCGGCGGCGTGCCGGTCCTCGTGCGCGACGTCGCCGATGTCCGCGTCTCCAACGCGCCGCGCCTCGGCATCGTCGGCCATGACGGCCAGAGCGACATCGTCGAGGGCATCGTGCTCATGAGCCGGGGCGGACAGAGCCTGCCGACCCTGCGCCTCGTGGAGGCCGAGATCGACAAGATCAACGCCAGCGGCCTCCTGCCCCCCGACGTGAAGGTGGAGCGGATCTACGACCGCAGCGGCCTCATCCACACCACCACCCATACGGTGATGCACAACCTCGTCTTCGGCGTGGTGCTCGTCTTCGTGGTGCAGTGGATGTTCCTAGGCAGCTTGCGCAGCGCCATCATCGTGGCGGCGACGATCCCCTTCGCCCTCGGATTCGCGATCCTGATCCTCGTGATACGCGGGGATTCGGCCAACCTCCTGTCGCTCGGCGCCATCGATTTCGGCCTCATCGTGGATGCCACGGTGATCATGGTCGAGAACGTCTTTCGCCACGTGGCCGAGCCGGAGCACAGCGAGGGCCAGAGGGCGCCCGGCGGCCTCATGGGGCGGCTCGGCACCATCGCGATCGCAGGGGCGGAGGTGAACCGGGCGATCTTTTTCTCGGCGACGATCATCATCGTCGGCTTCCTGCCGCTGTTCACGCTCACGGGTGTGGAGGGCCACATCTTCGGCCCCATGGCCAAGACCTACGCCTACGCCCTCGTCGGCGGGTTGCTCGCCACCTTCACGGTCTCGCCCGCCCTCTCGGCCCTGATCCTGCCGAACCATGTCGAGGAGCGCGACACCCTGGTGGTGCGCCTGCTGCGCTTCGGCCACGTGATCATCCTGCGCTTCGGCCTGCGCCACAAGCTGCTGTCGCTCCTCGTGGTGGCGGCGATGCTCGGCGCCTCGGCCATCGCCGCCCGGACGCTGGGCCTCGAATTCCTGCCGAAGCTCGAGGAGGGCAATCTCTACATCCGCGGCACCATGCCGGCCTCGATCTCGCTCGAGGCCGGCAACGCCTATGTCGAGCGCCTGCGCAAGATCATCGCCGACGTGCCCGAGGTGGTGACCGTCCTGTCCCACCAGGGCCGCCCCGACGACGGCACCGACGCCACGGGCTTCTTCAACGTCGAGATCCTAGCGCCCCTCAAACCCATCGACCAGTGGCGGCCGGGCCTCGACAAGGAGGGGCTCGTGCGCACCCTGTCGAAGCAGCTCGACGAGGCGTTTCCCGGCATCGAGTTCAACTTCTCCCAGTACATCGAGGACAACGTCCAGGAGGCGGCGTCCGGCGTGAAGGGCGAGAACTCCGTCAAGATCTACGGCAACGACCTCGTCGAACTCACCCGGACGGCGGAAGCCGTGAAGGCGTCGCTGGCCAGGATCCCCGGCATCGCCGACCTCTCGGTCTTCGCCTCGCTGGGCCAGCCCACCGTGCGCATCGACATCGACCGGCGCAAGGCCGCGCGGTTCGGCCTCGCCCCCGGCGACGTCAACACCACCGTCCAGGCGGCCATCGGCGGCCAGACGGCGGGCGACCTCTACGAGTACGGCTCGGACCGGCACTTCCCCATGCGGGTGCGTCTCGCCTCCGAATACCGCAGCAGCCTGGAGACCATCCGCAACATCACGGTGGGGGCGACCAACCCCGCCGGCGGCATCATCCCCGTTCCGCTCTCCGAGATCGCCACCGTGGAACTGACCTCGGGGGCGGCCTTCATCTACCGCGAGAACCAGGAGCGCTACATCCCGGTGAAGTTCTCGGTGCGCGGGCGCGATCTGGGCGGCGCGGTCCTCGAAGCCCAGAGCCGGATCGCCCAGGAGGTGACCCTGCCGTCCGGCTTCCACCTCGAATGGGTCGGCCAGTTCACCAACCTGCAGGACGCCGTGGCGCGCCTGAGCGTCGTGGTGCCGATCACCATCGCGCTCATCGCCCTGCTGCTCTACGTCAACTTCGCCTCGCTCACCGACATGCTGCTGACGCTCAGCGTGATCCCGATGGCGATGATCGGCGGCATCTTCGCCCTGGCGCTGACGCTCACGCCGTTCTCGATCTCGGCGGCCATCGGCTTCATCGCCCTGTTCGGCATCTCGACCATGGAGGGCGTGATCCTGCTCTCGTACTACAACCAGCTCCTCGACGAGGGCTGGGAGCGGGCCGCCGCCGTGTGGCAGGCGGCCAACGTGCGCATGCGCCCGGTGATGATGACCTGTGTGGCCGCCTGCGTCGGCCTCCTGCCGGCGGCGGTCTCCACGGGCATCGGCTCGCAGGTGCAGAAGCCCCTGGCCCTCGTGGTGGTGGGCGGCATCATGCTCGCCCCCAACCTCATCCTCGTGGTGGTGCCGATCCTCATCGGCCTGTTCTCGCGCCGCAAGCCGGCGCCGGGCATGCACCCGCCGGAGGCCGCGCACGCGGCGGCCCGGGCGGAATTCGCGTGATGCGGGCGACACAGGCGGGTGAAAGCGTGGTCGACGCGCACGCGGTCGCGTTGACTCCCGCGGCGCACCATCGCCTCTACGGGCGACGGAGCCCCGGCGGAATCGGCCTCACCATGCGACGCACCACGAAAGCCTCCGGGGCCGCCCTGCGCACGGCCGGCGTCGCCGCCGTGCTCGCGGCCCTCCCGGGTCTTCTCGGCGGCTGCATGGTCGGCCCCGACTTCGTGCCCCCCACCGATCCGCCGGTGACCCGCTACACCCGCGAGCCGCTGGCCAACCCGACGGCGACGGACACGGTGACGACGCGCCAGGGCGGCTCGGCCGACCAGAACTTCATCGCCGGGGCCGATGTGCCGGGCCAGTGGTGGACCCTGTTCCACTCAGGGCCCCTCAACCGCCTCGTGGAAGAGGCGCTCGCCAACAACCCGAACCTCGACGCGGCCCAGGCCGCCCTGCGCATCGCGCAACAGAACGTCGAGGCCCAGCGCGGCACCCTGTTCCCGGTGGTGACGGCCAACGGCCTCGGCTCGCGCCAGAAGGTGCCGGGCGGCGCCCTTCAGAGCCCCCTCAACGACCAGCGCCAGCTGTTCTACAGCCTCTACACCCCGCAGGTGACGGTCTCGTTCACCCCCGACGTGTTCGGCGGCAACCAGCGCCAGATCGAGTCCCTGGAGGCCCAGGCCGAGAACCAGCGCTTCCAGCTCGAGGCCGCCTACCTCTCGCTCACCGCCAACGTGGTCCTGGCGGCGATCCAGGAAGCGTCCCTGCGCGCCCAGATCGACGCGACGAAGCGGGTGATCCAGGCCCAGACCGAGGTGCTGACCCTCTACAACAAGCAGCTCTCCCTCGGGCAGATCGCCGGGGCCGACGTGGTGGTGCAGCAGGCGGCCCTCTCGGTGTCGATGCAGCTGCTGCCGCCCCTGGAGAAGCAGCTCGCGATCCAGCGCAACCTGCTCACCGCCCTCGTCGGGCGCTTCCCGAGCGAGGAGATCTCGCAGACCTTCACCCTCGCGTCCCTGCGCCTGCCGACGCGGCTGCCCGTGAGCCTGCCCTCCAACCTCGTGCAGCAGCGCCCCGACGTGAAGGCGGCCGAGGCCAACGTGATGCAGGCGAGCGCCCTCGTCGGCGTCGCCGTCGCCAACCGCCTGCCGCAGTTCAACATCACCGCCAATGGCGGGTCGAGCGCCGTGAAGATCGCCCAGCTCGCGAGTTCGGCGGCGACGTTCTACGGCATCGTCGGCACCGTGGCGCAGCCGATCTTCGACGCCGGCACCCTGTTCCGCCGCCAGCGCGCGGCGGAGGAAACCCTCGACCAGGCCCAGGCCCAGTACCGCGCCGTGGTCATCGGCGCCTTCCAGAACGTCGCCGACGCCCTGCGCGCCCTGCAATCCGACGCCCAGGCCGTGGCGGCGGCGGCTGCCGCCGAGAAGGCGACGAGCCAGAGCCTCGACCTCATCCGCAAGCAGTACACCGCAGGCGCCATCAACAGCACGCAGGTGCTCATCGCCCAGCAATCGTACCTCTCGGCCATCGTCACTTCGGCGGCAGCGCGGGCCAACCAGTACGCCGACACGGCGGCCCTGTTCCAGGCGCTCGGCGGCGGCTGGTGGAACCGCAACGACGTGCGCCCCCCGAAGCGCGAACGGGACCCGGCGCCGTTCCTGTAGGGGCGTGAGGAACCGCCCGTCGGCCGAGCGGCGCGTTCGAGCACGAGGCCAAGCGCAGGCGACGCTGTGGAGACCGGCGAGCATGCCGGGCCCGGTCCCGAAAGGTGGCTTCCGGCTTTCGCGAGAAGACGATGCGCGATCGGTCGTCTCGTGTCCTCGCCCGGGCTCGAAAGCCATCCCAAAGGGCGGATCGCCCCTCTCGGAGCAAATTACGCTGCCGTTAAGGGTGCCGTGACATTTGGTGTCATGCAGTAGGCCATTCTTTAAGCTGGTCCTGTGAAGATTTTCAAGAATGCTGTTCACAGGTCAAGTTTGAAAAGTGGCCTTCATGTTCACTAAAAAAGAGTCGGATGAGGTCTATAGGGCGCTCATAAGCGATTTGGCCTACAGCACTGTGCCGACAGCGATCATGGGCTTGGCAATCGTTCTGATCGGCGCACATACCTATTCGCTCATTCCGAGTGCAGGATTGCTGGTGGCGACCGGTTTTGGCGGGCTAGCGTCGGCGGCAAAGCTCGTTCTTCTGAGACATCATCGTCGATTCAACGAGAGCATCGATCAGTCGATGTCCGACGTCCGCCGCCTGGAGATCGCGCATCACGCGCTCACCGTGTGCGTCGCCCTTTCGGTTGGGACCGTGTCGGCGCTGATCTTTGCGGACCCCGTCGTCTCGGCGCATCTGGTCGCGACGGCTCTGTTGTTCGCCTACTGCTCAGGCGTCGTCTGCCGCTTGTCTTACCGCCCTCGGATCGCGAGGAGCGCGGACTTCGTGGCGTCTGCGCTGTCTCTCGGCAGCATCGTGGCGAACGGCGATACGAGCCATTTCATCGTGGCGATTGTCTTCCTGATCCTGGCCTTGGCCGCGAACGAGACGATCGTTCACCTCTACAGCAATGCGCGAAAACACATCACCGTTCGTCTGCAAATGGAGACGCTGGCCCATCGGGACCCTTTGACCGCCCTGCCCAATCGTCTGGCCCTCCGTGAAGCGTTCGACAGCCTGCCGCGGGCAGCCGGTGAGTTCATCGCCGTTCATGCGTTCGATCTGGACGGGTTCAAAGCCGTCAACGACAGGCACGGCCATCCGGTCGGCGACGAGTTGCTGTCGCTCGTGGCCGCTCGGTTGGAGACGTTGCTCAACAAGACCGATATCGCGGCGCGTATTGGTGGAGACGAGTTCGTCCTCGTTCAAACGGGCGTGAGACGAATCGTCGAAGTCGAACAGCGCGCCCGTCACGTTCATGACGTGCTCACGCAGCCCTACCGGATACGGGATCTTGCGCTGACCGTCGGAGTCAGTCTCGGATACAGCGTTCAACCGGCCACCGACGCCGATCTCAACGCCTTGCTGATCCCCGCCGACGCGGCCTCCTACTCGGCGAAGCGACACGGTGGAGGTTTCCAGCCCGGTGTCGTTCAGCTTGGCGGATCCCTGGAGGTCGTTCTGAACCGCCGATCCGTCGAGCAGCCTGCGTGAGCTTGCGGTAAGTACGACGATGACGGTGTGGAGACCGGCGCGGGTGCCCGGGAGCGTGCTCGTCATCCGCAACGTGGCGGCGCAACTGCCTCCGGGGGGCCGGAACGAAAAAGGCGCCGGAGACCGGCGCCCTCTTCTGTCCTCGTGTCGTGCCGATCAGCGCTTGCCGGCGTGGTCGCCGTCGCGCATCTGGCCGGTCGGCTCCTGCACGTGGGCCTCGAGGAACCACAGCTGCTTGTCGACGCCGCGCGAGACCTCCGTGAACAGGTCGGCCGTGCCGGCGTCTCCCGCCTCGTCGGTGTCGTCGATGTTCTGGCGCACGGCGTTGGCGTAGACGGCGTACCGGTCGATGAGGGCCGAGACGTGGTCGGCGATGGCGTAGGCGTCGAGCGGATAGGGCGCGAGCTGCGAGGCGCCCGCCACGGCCGCCGCGGTGCCGCGCGCCGTGCCGCCGAGCTGGGTGATGCGCTCAGCGACCTTGTCGTTGTAGTCGTCGAGTTCCGTGCGGAAACCGTCGAGCATCTCGTGGATGCCGATGAACTGCGGCCCCTTCAGGTTCCAGTGCGCCTGCTTCACCGCCAGAGCCAGGTCGATGCCATCCGCCAGACGGGCGTTGAGGGCGTCGGTGGACACCTTCTTGGCGTTGGACTTGGTGCCGTTCTGGGTCTCGTGCAGACGCTGACCCGAGGTGGAATTCGTCGTTGCCATAATCGATCCTTCACGTTGAGCGGACGGAAAAGCCATTCCCCCGCCAAGCGATGCAGGGCCCGAAGCCGAGGCCGCGTGCATCGCACATACTCCCCATCAAGCCGGCGAAAGCCCGCCGGTTCCCGCCGATGTCCGCCTCTCGCGGGTCGGGACGCCGCACGGGCGCGGCGTCGCCGGGCCGATGAGGCTCAGCGGCCGCCGCCGTTGGCGCTACCGTTGGGGACCGCCTGCTCCGGCCGCGAGGCGTTGCCTCCAGCTGCCGAGTCGGTCGTCGCAGTGTCGGCGCCCGTGGGACCGCGCGAGACGGAGACGTTGGCGTCGTTGCCGGTGGTGTTCGACTCCTGCTGGACGACGGTGCCGGTCGAGCCGGGCTGGGACGGTGCCCCCACCTGGGCGACGGCCGGCGCGGCGGCGAACAAGGCGGCGCCGACGAGGAGAAGCGTCTTCATGGAAAAACCTTCGTTCAACTTAAGGGGCGGCCGGTATTCGGCCGTGATCGCGATAACAAATCCCGGCCGCGCGAACGGTTTCGCGTACGCGCTGTCACACCCCCGGGCAATCACGCGGGTGTCCTTCGCGCTTGCATCGCGGATGAGACCTGTTCCGTCGCCGCGCGTTGCCCCGTCGACACCGCTGCAACCGCCCCGAGGACCGCGACCATGACGAAGCTCTTCATCGCCGACATCCGATCCGCCGAAGGGCCGAAGCCCCTCGTCACCGTCCGCGCCGCCGCCGAGGGCGAGGCCCGGCTGTTCCTGTCGGCGGCCTATCCCGACGACACCATCGTGGCGGTGGCCGAGCCCGGCGCCTGGACCAGCGACGCCGATACGGGCAGCCGGAACGGTGACATCCGCGAGCATGCCGGAGTGGTGTGGCAGGCGCCGTCCAGCCTCGCCGATTAGGGATCTCCGAAGCTGTCCCGCGCCGCCGGGGCTCGAAGCAGGATCCGTCCAGCATCGGACGTTCGGCGAAGTCCCTCGATGCGATGTCGCGAAAGGTGCTGTGCCTGTTCCGCGAGCAGAGCGTTGCGCGGCGACAAGGATTCCCCTCGAACAGGCTTCGGGTCGCGATGCAATTCGGCCGAGGAGACGGGCCGGGTTGCTGGCCGCCGCCATGGAAATCGGCGTCGTCGCGGCGATTTCGGCAGATGGACCGGTTTCAGGGCACGAGATTACGCTATCGTCGATAACGGATTCGTGAGGAGCAGCGAAGGCGCGTCGCCTGAGGCTTCGACGACTCCCCCTGCGGGCTCCAACGGCGAGAGTGCGATGACCCCCGAACAAGTGACCCTGGTCCAGGACAGTTTCGCGAAGGTCCGGCCCATTGCCGACACCGCGGCCGATCTCTTCTACGGGCGCCTGTTCGAGATCGCCCCCGCGGTCCGGCCGATGTTCCCGGAGGACATGCGCGAGCAGAAGAAGAAGCTCATGGCCATGCTGAGCCTCGCCGTGACGAACCTCCACAAGCCCGACACCGTGGTCCCGGCCCTGCAGACCCTCGGCCGTCAGCACGTCGCCTTCGGCACCCAAGCCGCCCATTACGAGCCCGTCGGCGCGGCCCTGCTCTGGACCCTGGAACAGGGCCTCGGCCCGGATTTCACCCCGGCGGTGCGCGAGGCCTGGGTCGAGACCTACGGGCTCGTGGCCGGCGTGATGAAGAGCGCGGCTGCCGAGGTTGGGGGCGGCCCGGCCTAGGGAGGCCGCCGACGGCGCTGGACCTTGTGGGCCCGGTGCTGCGGGGTCCCGGGTTCCGCTGCGCGGCCCCGGGACGACGAAGCCTGGCGGGACGTCCGACCGTCCCGAACGCTCTCGGCAATCGCCCGGCCCGGAACGCGCGGGCGCCCGCGCTTCCCGGTGTCACCGACCGGAGAGCGGCCGGAAACAGCTCACGTCCGGAAACAGCTCACTTGGCCTTGTCCTGGGCCCAGCCGTTCGCCTTGATGAGCTGCACGATCTTCGCCTGCATCTCCGGCATCAGGGCCTGCATCCACTGCGTCGTGCCCGTCAGCTGCGCCTGGGCGAGCTGCGGCTGGGCGGCGGCGAGGCGGCGGCCGGCCGGGGACGCGTAGAACGTCCCGATGGCCTGAAGGTCCTCCTTGGTCAGGACACTCGCGAAGCTGCGGGCCTGGATGTCGAGGAGATCATCGTAATGGGTGGTTAGCAGCGGCAGGACCACGTCCCGGACGATGACCTGCGCCCGATCCGGCTCGCGGATACCCATCTGCTGCATCATGCCGGCCATGGGGCTGGCCATGGCGTTCAGGGTGGTGGCCCGATCGCCCTGCATCTGACCCACCACCTCGCGCGCGATCTTCAGGGTCGCCGGATCCTGCGCGGCGGCCGGAGCCGCCGGCCTGGCGGCGGTAGCGGCTGTCTGGCCGAGGGCGCCGGAGACGGCGGGCAGGCACAGGGCCAGGCCGGCGGCGAGGGGAATGAATCGGCTGCGTGTGGTCGGCAAGGGCTGTTCCTTCGAGGCTGTGCCTCCAGAGCTAGAGTGCGGCCCGCCAAAAGCCCAGGGGAGCCTTCGAGGCGACATCGCGCCCGCTTGCGGGCGGGGCCGGCCGCGCCATCTCGCCCGGGACATGGCAACCTTCTTCACGTCCGATACGCATTTCGGAGACGCGCCCCTCGTGCAGCGTCGGCGCACCGCCTTCGGCTCCGTCGAAGCCCACGACGCGGCCCTGATCGCCCGCTGGAACGCCGTCGTCGGCCCCGACGACGCCGTGTGGCACCTCGGCGATTTCGCCGCCGGGGCCAGCCGCGCGCAATGCGCCGCGGTGTTCGCCCGCCTCAACGGCATCAAGCGCCTCGTGCGCGGCAACCACGACACCAACCGTGTCCTCGACCTGCCCTGGGCCGAGCCGCCGGTGGAGAACGCCCGGATCACGGTGCACGCCGCCGACGGGGCACCCTGGCGCCTGTTCCTGTCGCATTATCCGCACCGCTCCTGGCCGGGGTTCTGGCGCGAGACCCGCCACCTCTACGGCCACACCCATGCCTGCCTGCCCGACACCAGCCGGGCCTGCGATGTCGGGGCGGACGCGTGGGATTACCGCCCCGTCGACCTCGCCACGCTCCTGGCGCGCCAGGCGGCGGCCGAACGGGCGCCGGAGGAGATGGCGATGCGCGGCCTGCGCTGAAGTCCGGCCCGGCGATCCGGCCGTCGCCGAAGGAGCAATGCCCTGAGTACCCCGCGGTGTGGAACGAAACCGGTTCGGCCCGACTAGTTCAACGGTGGCCGGGCGGAGGAGACGCGGATGCTGGCGAAACTGTTGGGAGCCGTCGTCGGCGGCGTGACCGGCAAGGCGCCCGAGGAGCGCCAGCCCGCCGCGCTCGACCCCGAGGCGATGTCCTTCGAGCCGATGGTGCCGCTGCGTCCGCCACCCGCACAGAACGACGACGGCATGCAGCGCGTCTGCGCTGCGGTCGAGGAAGCGTTGAGGGAAGCGGGACACCTGACCCGAAATCGAGGCCCTGAGGCTTGATGGTTCGCCAGGACGATCAGGAAGAAAATGGTGCCCAGAGACGGGATCGAACCGCCGACACTGCGATTTTCAGGAGCATCGTATATTTAGCCATTGCAACAGCTTGAGTCATTTCGGGGCTGTCTAACTCCTTGCTGAAACCAATCAGCTTTCCTAGCATTTTGACTAACTGTTTCGATGTGACCGGGGTCGCAGCAAATGCCCAGATCAATTATTGAGGGGATGCGGATTTTCCACTGATCTATGATTTGTCATGTAAGTTCTAATTTGGCAGGATCTTGCTCATGATGTATTTTGCGGCAGATTCGATTTCAGGAAACATTGTGCTTCCGTTTATATTTATCAAATCAAGCTGTTTGAAGATAGTGCTTTTGGCTGACGCAGGAACAATTAACCTTGTAACTTTGATGTCATGCTCCTCTGGCTTCATCTCGTGCGGTAGGCCAAAGATAAAGAAAGCGCCTTGTTGAGCAAGAATACGCCTATTATTTTGCTTCGGCTTTACAAGGACTATTTTTCTCAGGTCTTCGCAACGGATTTTCGGCAAAAAATAAGGCTTCTCAGTTTTAATGAAATGCAGCAATCTTTCTCCTACATCTGAATTTTTCAGAACAGAATCGTTTTCAAAGTGTCGAATTTGATTTCTCTCGCTTGATGATAAGCTTGAAAGATTTGCTATACAACTAACCGTATCGCTGTCAAAATATTTAACTTGCCGCTTGCCAACGTCAAACATAATGACATGGCCATCCTCAGATTGGTTTGATCGACTCGCAAAATACAAAGCAACAAGAGGATTCATACTTACATCAAAAAGTCGTGTCTCCAGTGAAAAATGCTGCATGCGCACCAGTTGGTCAAATGCACTTCTATCCTGCTCAAATTCGCTTGGATGTAAGCCAACTAACTCTCTCAGGATATTTTTTTCTTCTTTGGAGTTTCCCTTATTTCTATACAAACTTGGCTTTAATAGATAACTGGTTTTGGCATGGCCACGATAGGTTCGGATGATATCTGCGGGTGGTGCCAACCGAACGATCTCAGAGATGAAATGCGAAACAGACAAAATTTTTGTCTCTTCTACGGTTGCTGTTTTTGGTGCAGCAAATATTGACTTAGCCATGCCGTGCCCTCCTATGGGTTGCATTAGAAAGCATGGAAATGAGATATTTCCAAACCCATAAATTCAACCGCGGTGCTCGTGCATTCATGGGTGTCAGATTTGCCAGCAGGAAAACATCGACTATAAATTCGACCAAGCAAACGGGGCGTTACGCGTGCGCCGTCGGCAGCTCCGACACCTGTGTCGTATAGCGCGGGCTCCGCATCTCGAATTTCGTCGACCACGTCCGCTTGTCGGCAAGCCCCGCCCGCGCCGGTACGACGGTTCCGCGCCCAAACCGGCTGTTGCAGGCGTCCATCGCCGCCATCAGCGGTCCGCTGCGCTCGCGATCCAGCTGACCGATCAGCGCGCGCGGCGAGGCCGCCAGGGGCATTAGGTCCGTGGTGATGACCCCGGCCTTGCTGTAGCGCCACGGCCGTCCCCCCGGCGCTTCGCGCCAGGTCCGGGCGACACCGAGCTGCGCCGCCTGGATCAGCACGAGGCTGTCGTTCGTCGCCTCGGGCAGCGTCACCGTCGTGGAGACCGAGCGCATCGGATCGCCACGGTCATGGGTCGAGGTGTGGTAGAAGACCGTGAGCTGATCGGTGCCCAGGCCCTCGCGCCGGAGCTTTTCGCCGAGTCGGGACGCGTGAGCAGCCACCGCCTGTTCCACGGTGGGCCGGTCCTCGACGCGGCGGGAGAACGAGCGGGTCACGGCGCAGCCCTTGCGCAGGGCCGGCACGAGTTCGAGGGGCAGGCACGAGAGCCCACGCAGTTCGTGGATGATGCGCTCGCCCACCACCGTCATGGCCTTCCGCACCGGCCGGGGATCGAGGTCGCGCAGATCCGCCACCGTATCGACGCCCATGGCTGTGATCTTGGCGGCCGACGCCCGGCCGATGCCCCACACCTCGGTGGCCGCGATCCGGCAGAGCCAGTGGTCGTAGGCCACCGGGTCGGTGAGGTCGCACACCCCGTCGAGGGTCGGCTGCGACTTGGCGATATGGTTGGCGAGCTTGGCGAGCGTCTTGGTCGGGCCGATACCGACGCAGGTTGGGATGCCCGTCCAGGCTCGCACGGTGGCGCGCAGGTCGCGGGCGAGTTCGATGCGCAGATCCGGATGCACGTCCGAAAGGTCGAGGAACGATTCGTCGATGCTGTAGATCTCCACCCGTGGGGCGAAGTCGCGATAGACCGCATTGGTGCGGGCGCTCATGTCGCCATAGAGGGTGTAGTTCGAGGAGAACACCCGTACGCCGTCGCGCCGGCACTGCTCGCGGATCTTGAAGAAGGGATCGCCCATTTTGATCCCGAGGGCCTTGGCCTCGGCAGTGCGGGCGATGGCGCATCCATCGTTGTTGCTCAGCACGATCACAGGGACGCGGGCGAGCTTCGGATCGAACACGCGCTCGCAGCTGCAGTAAAATGAGTTGCCATCGATCAGCGCGATGGCGCGGCTCATCGGACGAGGCCGGCGCGCGCGATATGCCAGCGGATCGAGAAGCGCACCACGCCCCAGATCTCGCCCTCGGCCGCTTCATCGAGGGAGAAGGCCGGCAGATCGGGGTTCTCGAAGGCGAGTTGCGCTCTGGTCCCCTCGATACGCAGGCGCTTCACCGACATCTCACCATCGATGGCGGCCACCACGACGCTGCCATTGCCGGGCTTCAGGCTGCGATCCACCACGGCGAGGTCGCGGTCGAAGATCCCGGCGGCCCGCATGGAATCGCCCGAGATGTTCCAGGCGAAGGTGGCGGGTGGGTTCGGCACGAGCCAGCGCGGCAGTTCGAGGGAGCCTTCCAGGAAATCGTCGGCCGGCGAGGGGAAGCCGGCGCACAGCGCCTGCCCCATGATGGCGACGCGGACGAGCGTGTCGCCATCCCGCGCAAGCTCCTCGACCTGAAAAAGGCCCACCACGCGCTTCCTTTCGTTTCAGAACAGAAAGGGAACAAACGCCGGTTCGGTTCCGCGGTCAAGCTCGGGGGATCATGCTGTGGAAAGCTGGACGACACCCGTACGGAGACGTACGAACCGCAGATGCATGACAAGGGCAAATTCCCTTTTGGTCATCTGCCCTCTTGGGTTTACGGCCTTTTGACCACTTGGGCTTATGGTTTCTTGCCCAAGAGCCCATCATCGCCGGAGGCCACCGTGGCTGTCATCAGCGTGTGCAACACCAAGGGAGGCGTCGGGAAGACGACGCTCGTCATCTGCCTCGCCGACGCCTTCGCCCGGCAGGGCGGACGCGTCGCGGTGATCGACGCCGATCCCAACGGTCATGTCGCGACGTGGCGCGAGCGGGCAGCGGAGGCGTGCGGGGTCGATGTCATCACAGGCGTCACCGAGAAGACGATCCTCGATCGGGTCGCCGAGGCCGCCAGCCAGTACGGCCTCGTCCTCGTCGATCTGGAGGGCGCGGCCTCGCAGGCGGTCACCTACGCGATCGCCGAGTCGGACCTCGTGCTGATCCCCTCGAAGATTTCGGGCATGGACCTCCAGGAGGTGTTCCGGACCTACGAGGTGGTTCAACGCGCCGAGCGGATGCTGCGCCGCGCGATCCCCGCCCGGATCCTGCTGACGCAGATGCCCTCGCTCCGGAGCAACGTGAGCCAGCACGCCCGGCAGGAAATCCGCGGCGCCGACCTCCCGGTCCTGCGCACTGAGATCCTGCAACGCGCCGCCTACGCCGCGATGCACTTCACCGGGGTGACGCCGGCCCATGCCGACGGCGATCCCAAGGCGCGCGCCGAGATCACCGGCGTCCTTGACGAGGTCCTGGAGATCCTCGCTGCCCAGGCGCAGGCGGCCTGATGAGCAAGCCCCCGTTCCAGCCGGCGCCACGCCCCAAGCCTCGCACCAGCCAGGAAGAGGCCGACCGCCTGGCAAATGCCGCAGGCGACCTCGGGTTCACCCGGGCCTCCACCGCGGCGGATCGCGCTGAAGCGACCGAAGGCCCAAGTGGGCAAATGCCCAAAAGGGCAGTTGCCTCGGCGGAGGTGTCGCTCAAGGTGATGGTCCCCAGGGAGCTCGCCATCATGCTTCGGCAGGAAGCCGCGGTAAAAGGCGTTACAGTGCGATACCTGATCCTCGCCGCCCTGGCGGCACAGGGCTACGACATCGACCTGAGCCGGATTCCGGAGGATGGACGACGGTTACGGTAAGCCGAGGCATGGTAAGGCAGGGACAGGAGGCCCAAACCAACGGAATGGTACCGTCCGAAGTGAGTCGAAGGGCGTCTGGAGCGAGGAGAATGCGGGGTCGGCCGCGCTAGATCGACAATCAAATAGCTTGGTCCAGCGATGAACCTCCTGCGATTCCTCTCAGAAGTTCGAAAGATCCGATCACGGGCAAGTTGATGGAGGCCGCCAGCGAGCGATTTCCCTGAAATCTGGAAAAGTAACACGCCTTTGTGGTGCAAGATTCGACTGGAAAATCGAACCTATATTTTTTCTCGCAGGTAGGTCGTTAGTTTTTATAAATTAAATGGCGAGATGAAGATTTCTCGATCGATTCCTTGATGACTTCAATATATAATTCTGACGAATGATATATATTCGCGCATCTGATTTCGGAGAGACGCCAGTGGAAGCGACAAGAGCAGTTAGCGAGCCGCTGAGACGCATTATCGATCATCACAACGCTTTCAATAAAACAATCAAGCTTCTATTTGGGTCTCTCAACAAAGTGATGTCCGACGGCCTGAAAAATGATATCTCTGTTTCTTTGCCTTACGGTGAAGAGCCATGGGGCGAGCCAAAACGTTGGTCTTCGTCTGCAGATGGACATGCCGCCGCGGAATTACTTGCAGAGTTAGGCATAGTGCGAGCGGCTTCAGCTTTTGAGGACTACCTGAAAGGAATTATATCTGAGCTTGACAGGGCAGGTATTGATTTGGCAGATAGCTCCAAATCCGATCTACTTGAGCGTGTATTTATACGTTTGTCTGTTGCCCCCTCTGATAGGCCATCACTAGATCTTGTTCGATTTTTTGACTGCGCCAGGAACTGTATCGTTCATCAAATGGGTCGCGCGAATGCCGAACTTGTAGGCATCAGCATCAGCGGTGGGCTCGCTGACGCGCTAGCTAGTTCGACTCCGCGCGTGAAGGTAAAGTGGAAGCCCACGATCCCGGTCGTATCGATCGGTACGTCGGTGCTTTGGAGGCCGCGACACGCGATAATGGCCTCAGACGCCTACTACAAGGTTGCAATTGCCATAGATAAGAATTTACTAGCCGTCCTCGGGAACGGCCGCTTTGTAGCCATGGCTGCTTACTGGGCCGTAATGTCACCAGTTCCGATAGTTGAAGCAAAGAGTTCGCTTATCGCGACGCTACGATCAGCCCTAAACAATCGTTATCGCGTCAAAGTTAAAGCTACGGAAATTGGACCTTTACTGAAATCTGTTGACAAGTGGGAGCAAACCAAGCTAGCATTCCAATCAAGAAATCGAGACCGTCCTATCGATTAGACTATATAATAATATTTATGAATTTATAGTTGTTAAGTGTACGTTTGATGGCATGATTAGGAGAGGTTCGGCTTTCTGACGTCAGATTTAATCGAAGCAATAAGCTGAATAGCACTGTATCTTAGGGCTGGAGCAGCTTGTCGATGCGCGCGCGCAACTCGACGTCGTCCCGGTCGAGTTCGGCCAGCTCGTCGCTGATCTCGGCCGCGCGCCGCTCCAGCGCCACCCGGCGCACGGCATCGGCCTTCGCGGTCAGCGTCGTGTTGGCCCCGAACTCGTAGCGGAGGCGCGCTCGCTGCTGCACGATGGACTTGCGCTGCAGTTCCAGGGTGGTGGCAGTCAGGCCGTCGATCTTCTTGCCCGTGGCGACGTCGGACTCGTTGATGCGGTCGACGACGGCGCTGACCTTGGTCTCGACGAAGGCCTGGGAGGCCGGGATCGGCAGGCCGGCCGAGGCATAGGCGGAGAAGATCACGCCCCCGACCCCGAGGGCGGCGGCCACGTTCTTGGCCAACTCGCCGATGGGCTGAAACACGGCAGGGATCATGATCGGCCCCCAAGGCCAGAGGCGCCGGGGATCCGGACGCGGGACAAGGCAGGGAAGCCTGTGAAACTTTCACAGGCTTGGACGGGCCGCGACCGGGTGGGATCGCGGCGCCCCAGACGGTGGGGACCGCCCGCGCGATGGGGTCGCGCGGGCGGGCTCAGGGCTATTTCGCGAGGGCGGCCTGCGCCGGCGCCAGGGTGTTGCCGGCGTTGGCCCCGTCCTCGAGCTTGAGGGTCCGGAAGACGAGTTCGGCGACACCGTTCGGGCCGCCGGCCGCTGCGACCACCGCCTTGGGGGCGGCGTCCACCGCGCGCTGCACCGCCTTGGCGATGACGGCCGAGCCGACCGGGATGGTGAGCACCTGTCCCCTGGCCGCGCCCTCGACGGCGTTGAGGGCGTAGTCGGTGACGGCCCTCGTCATCTGCTCGAGGCGGGCCTGCGTCAGCACCAGGCGCGCCCACGGGGCGACCTGATAGACGGCGCGGCTCACGAGGCCGACGAGGACGGGCAGGAGGATCGCGGAGAGGAGCTGCCCGCCGGAGACGATGTACTCGCCCCACGGGATAGCGACGGCGGTGACGGCCTCGGCCGCGAAGGCATGACTGGAGAGGGCACAGGCGAGCGCCAGCGCCACGATGTAGGTGCGGATCATGGGGAAGCTTTCGTGTCAGGGGGCGCGGCGGACCCGGCCGGGCTCGGGAACTCGGATCAGGCCGTGCGGATCGCCGGCAGGCCTACATCGTTGGCGGAGGCGGTCCCGCCGTCGCCATAGGTGTCGTCGATCCAGCGGAGGAACCGCATCAGGAGGTTCGGCCGGGCGGTGACCGCCGGGGCCACGGGGGCGATGACGGGCGTGACGACGTCGGGGCGCAGCACGGCGGTGACGGCGGCGGCGACCACGATGGGCTTCTGCGCCGTCGTCGCGCGCGGCAGGGCGACGGCGTAGGGCGTCACGAGCTGCTCGGCCTCGGCCTGGCGCCGGGTGACGATGGCGGCGGGGATCCGCCACATCAGGATCGCGTCGCGGGCGCCGGCCGTGTCGCCGGCATTGAGCCGCTTCAGGAAGGTGGAACCGAGGAAGCCGGGGTTCTGGCCGGGCTTGGGGTTCGCGGTGCCGATGCCGATGTTGTAGCAGACACTCACCAGGGCATCGAACACGTGCTGGGGCACCGGCACCTTCAGGCCTCGGTTCACCGCCGCGACGGTGCGGGCGACGGTGACGGCGAACAGCCTGTCGCACTCGGCCGAGGTGATGGTCATGCCGGCGGTGACGGGGCGGCCCTCGACGGTGGTGACGCCGATGCCGATGGTCCAGACGCCCACCGAGTCGCGGTAGGCCTTTAGCCGGCGGCCCTCGCGGGCGATGAGCACGGCTTCGCCGATGGCGCTCAGGTCCATGAGACAACTCCAGTTCACGGTTCAAAAGGGGCGGGCGGGTGCCCGGGGGACGGACGGCGATCAGTCGCCGGCCTTGCGGCTATCCTGGCCAGCCTTGTCGTCGGGCTGCTTCAGGGCGAGCTTGGTCGACGCGCCGCCGCTCTCGGCCGCGCGGAGGGTGTGGGTCGCGCTCTCGATCCGGTAGCTGCCGTTCGTCCCGGGCCGCCACCGCTCGACGATGCAGGTGCCCTCGGCCTTGGCCTTCGGCTCGATCTGGATCTCGACGCTGCCGCCGCCCTTGTCGCGCTCGGCCTGGTTCGCCCGGCCCTGGCCCTTGGCCTTGGCGTCGTCCTTGTCGGCCGCGCGCCCGCGTAGGGTCGCGGTCGGGCCGCTCGCCGTGCCGCCGCCGGGGCGGATGTCGGTCTTCTCCTCGACGAACTTCGCGGTCTTGCGGTCGAAGAAGGTGAGGCGCACGTCGCGGTAGACCGCGCTCGCCTCGTAGGGCTCGATGTCGGCCGAGATCAGGTTGACCCCACCCGTGGCCCGGATCGTCGGCAGCGCCTTGCCCGACGGCGTCAGGCCGGCGCCGCGCTTGGCGATGACGGCCCGCTTGCCCGAGACCTTCAGGGTGGCGCCATTCTCGTTGGCGAGCTGCTGCGCCTGATGGAGGAAGGATCGGCCCTCCGAGGCCCAGAACGCACGCTTGATCCTGGCGAGGTCTGGATCGACCGTCACCGTGAACCCGGCCTTCTTGCCGAGCCCGGTGATGAACGCCTCCAGGGTGGCGTTCTCCTTCGCGAACTGGCGCCCCTCCTTGCCCGGCCCCTCGGTGTCGTGGCCGGTGGCGTTGAGCATCATCAGCCCGCCCTGGCCCTTGGCGGTGGTGCAACGCGGCGCCTTCAGCACCCCGGTGAACACCGTCTCGCCCAGGATGCCGATGGCGATCTCGGCCCCCTTGCGGGGCATGATGATGCGGCCGTCGTCGCGCAGGGTGATCCGGGCGGAGTCACCGTCGTCGCCCGAGCCGTCCGTCACCTCGATCTCGACCACGTAGGGGTTGAACCGGTCGGTCACCGGCTTGCCGTCAATGGTGACGGACCACGGTACGGTCAGGGGCATTGCGGCCTCAATCGAACAGGGAGACGGCCGGGGCCGTCGTCGTGGCTCGCTCGGTGACGGGCGGCAGATCCGGGATCATCACCACCGTGCCGAGGGGGAGTTCGGGACCCAAAGCGGCGAGGCCGGGGTTCATCGCCAGGGTCTGGGTCAGGCGTTCCGAGGTGGCGCCGCGAACCTTGCCGTGCCGCCACAGCAGCAACTCGACGGTGATGCCGACACCGGCCACCTTGATCGTCGTCGCCATGGCAGGGCTATCCGAACAGGCTGATGAGGGTGGAGAGCATGTCGGCGCCGACGCCAGCGCTCGGCTGGCCCACCGGGACCAGCTTCAGCTCGTGCTTAATTTCCTGGCCGATGCCGCCGGTCTGGGGGCCGATGGCGCTGTTCGACTGCTTCACGCTCTCGATGGCGTAGAAGCCGAACACCCGGCCGTCGCCGCGGGTGACGAACACGGGCTGGCCGGTGCGGCACAGGGACTCCGCCAGGGCGAGGCTCGACAGGGCGGCGATGTCGCCCCGGTTGAACGGGTGCAGCGTGCCGCTGAGGTTCAGCGTCTCCTCGCCCTCGCCGGTGAACTGACGGTCCGGCCGGCGGTCGAGGAGATCCTGCTTCGCCCACGAGGCGTTGGTCTCCCGGTCCCACTCCTCGATGTTGAAGGGCCGCCGAGCGATGGTGAGCGGGCCGACCTGGAACAGCATCGCTTACATCCCCGTATCGGTGCGGGTGTTCTGGAGGCGCTGGGCGACGTTGCCGGTGCGGGCGGCGCCGGCCGCCGCAGCCGCGCCCGCCGCGGCGACGGCCGGGCCGACGCGACCGAGATTGCCGAGCAGCACGACCACGGCGGCGTTGGCTGCCGTGATCGAGGCGACGTCGACCGTCGGGGAAACCTTGAGGCCGTCCAGCGCCGACAGCTTGCCCTTGGCATCGTCGGCCGCCGTGCCGAGGGGGGCGAGCCCCGAGCCGTCCCCCTGCGGCGCCACGGTCTTCTGACCGAGCTCGTCCATCCGCTTGCCGATCTCGTGCAGCTTCGCCTCGGCCCCGGCGAGGCTGCCGGCGTCGAGGGTCGGCTTGATCTCGAAGCGGCTCTTCAGCTCCTCGAGGGCGGCGGGATCCAGGGTCGGCTTCACCTCGACGGGCTTCGGGCCCAACACCTCGTCGATGCTGCCGATGGTCGTCGGCATCGAGGCCGGCCGGCGCGGCGGCAGCGGAACGGTCGTCTGCTTCGGCTGCTTCGACAGGTCGAGGGGGAACGCCTCCTGAAAGCCGGCGACGCCGGGGCCGATGGCGCCGGGCTGGCCGCTGATCGGGGCAGTCGGATCGACGCCCATGCGCAGGGGCACCTTGTCGGGCGGGGACAGGGCGTCCCGTTCCGCCTTTAGATCCTGCAGGCGCCGCCGCTCGGCCGCGAGCTGCATCGTCTTCGTCCGGACCGCGCCGTCGATGCGCTCTTGAGAGTACCCCTTGCCCGCCAGGGTCTTGCGCGTTCGGGCAATATCCTCCTCCATCTCCGCGATGCGTTTGACCTGCGCCTCGCGGTCCCGGTCGGCATATTCGACGTTGTTCTGCCGGATGCGCTCCTTGGCGTCCTTCCATGCCCGCCCGAACGCGCCACTCAGCCCGCCCTCCTCGTAGGCCTTGTTGATCCGCTCCATGGCGGTGGCGATGATCTGGAACTCCTCGCCGAGTTGGCCCATGCCCTTGCTCGCGCCGAGGGAATCGCCCGCTCGCGCCGCGCTGGTCTTCAGCTGCTCGAACGCGTTGTTGAGACGATCGACGGCGGCCTGCGAGTCCTTCGTGACCTGGGTCAGGTCGCGCATCACCGAGCCGGCCGAGGTGGATTGCAGGGTGGCCGAGAGCTTCTGCCACTCGCCGCGATAGGTCAGCAGGGCGCGCACGCCGCGGCCGAACTCCTGATCGGCGATGAGGTTCGGCAGCTTCGACAGGTCGCCCTTCGTCGCCTTCTGCGCCGCCTCCTCGAACACCTCGATGAGGTTGCGCCCCTCCTTGCGGCCCTTGGCCATGGCCGCCTCGAGGTTGACGCCCATCTTCTTGAACTTCTTCGCGGTCTCCTCCGACTCCATCTTCTGGAAGATGTTCGTCAGCGAAGTCGCGGCCTCCTCGGTGGTACCGGTGCCCTTGCGGATGGTCTGGAGCATGGCGACGACGTCGGCGAGCCCCTTCTCGGCCTTCATGCCCACGGCCGAAGCGGCCGGGGACAGGCTCGGCAGGTAGCGGGCCATGTCCTTCAGCTCGAACTGCCCGGCCTTGCCGCCCGCCACCATGATGTCGAAGGCGGCCTGCATCTGCTTGCCGGCGATGCCGAAGTTGGTGCTGACCGAGTCGGCGGTTTTGGCGATGTCCTCGACTTCCGATCCGGAGGCGGCGGCGGTGCGGGCGACGGAAGGCAGGAAGGCCAACCCCTCCTTCAGGCTGCGCCCCTGCGCCACGAGGGACTCGAGGCCACCGGTGATCTTGTCGATGGGCGTGGCGGTCTGCTGCGCCAGTTCGAACAGGCTGGCGCCCATGCGGTCGATCTCGGCCCGGCTCGCATCGGCGGTCTGGCCGATCATCGTCAGGCGGCGGTCGAACTTCGCCGCATCCTTGTAGCCCTGGGCGACACCGTAGGCGCCGATGGCCCCGCTGAGCGGTCCGAGGGTCCGGGTCGGCTTGCCCGCGCGGCTCACCCGGTCCGACAGGGACGACGCGGCGGCGCTCGGCGCCAGGCTCCGGCGGGCCACGGGCGCCGGCCGCTCCACCACCGTGTGCTGCTGCTTCAGCGCCCGGGTCTGCTTCTCGATGGCCGCCGTGGTGCGGTCGACGGTGCCCTTCAGCGCCTCCTCGTGGCGGGTGAGGCTGGTGATCGGCACCCCGAACTCGTTGAGGGTCTTGCGGGCCCGGGCGACCGCACGCTCCTGATGCTCCACCGCGCCGGTGGCGACCTTCACCACCCGCTGGGCGGCGGCCTCCTCCTTCGCCAACAGCCGCACCGCCTCACGGGTCTCGGCGATCTCCTTGCCGATGCCGGAGGTCTTCGAGAAGCCCTTGATCCCGTCGAACTGCGCTGCCTTGGCCCGGGCTTCCTCCAGGGCCTGCTTCAGGCGCTGGGCCTCGGCGATGGGGCCGGCCAGCCCGATCTTCGCACTGGCGAGCCCGGACTGGGCGTTCTTCAGCCGCTCGACGGCGACGAGGTTGTCCTTGGCCTGCTTCAGCTGGGCGTTGAGCTTGTCGAGGCCCGGCGCCGCACCGACCTTGCCGAGATCCTTGCCGGCGGCGGCGACACCCTTCAGGGCGCCGGCCATGCCACGGGCGGGGCCCGACACCTCGTCGACGAGGCGTGCCACCAGTTCTGCGGTCCGTCTCGTCATGGCGATCCCATCACTCTACGTGGTGCCAGGTGGCGAGGCGCCGGGCCTCTTCGTGCCACAGCAGTAGGCTCGACCAGCGCTCGCGGGAGAGCGCCGGGATCGGCGTGCTCAGGAAGTGGGCGACGTCGGCGGCAATGCCGCGCCAGTCCCGGAAGTCGGCGCCTCGCCCTCGAAAGGGAGCATGATCGCCGACAGCGCCTCCAACTCGGACGCGGCGATCTTCCGGACGGCCTCCATCGGCCAGCCGGTCTCGGCCGCCAGCATCGCCATGAGCGCCGCCGTGCTCGATTGCGTCTCCGACAGGGCGATCTCGTGCGCGGCGATGCCCCCGAGCGTCGGCTCGGGGATGTCGATGACGGCGAACTGCCGCTTGTCGTCGAGGATGACGGGCTTCTTGAGGGTGATGGTCGGCATGGTCAGATCCCCAGCGCCCGGCGGGTGTCGGCGAACCAGTCCACGCCGCCGGAGATGGCGACGCCCTCGTCGTCGTCGAAGTAGAAGATCTGCTCCCCGTCGAGGGTGAGTTCGTAGTGGGTCACCTCCGCGATGGTGTGATTGCACTTCGCGAGTTCGCCGGGGGTGTTCTCGTCGGGCTCCCAGGCGCTGACCACGCCCTCGATGATGGCGCGGGCGGGTACCACGGCGCCGCGGCGGATGCGGCAGGAGCCGGCGAACACCCACCGGTCGAAGGTGCCGGCGGCGAGGCCGAAGTGCCGGAGGGTGTCGAGGTCGAAGCCGGCGGTGGCGTATTTCGGCTCCAGGGCCTCGAGCTGCGGGAAGGCGAGCTTGATCTTGGCGATGGCCCCGCCGCCGAGGTGCTCGGCCGTGAGCCGGGTCAGGGCCGGCATCGCCATGGTCTGGATGATGCGGCGGCGGGAGGTGTCGGGCTGGTCGGCGCGGCGGACGTCGATCGCCTCGAGGAAGTATGGGTATTGCGCGGCCATGGGGGAATCCTCTGTTGGGGCTGTCGGGGGAAAAGCGATCAGAGGATCGCGCTGGCGTTCACGCGGGCGGCGATGTCCGCCACGAGGTCGTTCACGGCCTGGCGGTAGCGGCGCACGTTGCGCTTCGCGACGCGGAACACCGGGGCCTCCTCGATGCCGAGATCGATGGCGAGTTGACCGTCGCGCACCGGCTCGGGGCTGTTCTGGCTCGCCTTGAACTCGACCTTGTACCCGAGGATGTCGGTGGCGGCCTTGTGGTCGCGCAGGTTGAACTTGAGGGAGTTGACCCAGGCCTCGGCCACGTTGGCGCTGATCTTCGAGCCGAGGAAGTGGCGGGTCAGGCGCATGTGCTCGACGTCGATGTAGTCGGCGCCGCGCACCTGGTGGATCTGCTGCCACAGGCTGCCGTCGGAGGCGCCGTTGTCGGTGCCGATGAAGACGAACCCGCCGTCGGCGATGGCGCCGTCCACGTCGACCTCGCCGCGCACCACGATGGACACCTCGGCGGCGAGGAGCTGCTGGCCCTCGACCGAGCCGTCGCGCAGGTCGAACGCGATGTCGCGGCTGGTGTTGACCAGCCCGTAGATCTGCCGGTTGGCGAAGGGCTCGAACGCCTTGCCGCCGTTCTGGAAGTCGACCCGGTTGATCAGCCCGAGGATGCGCGGGGCCATGGGCCGGGTGACGACCGTGGTGCCGTCGACGTCGAAGACGCGGGCGGCGACGCCCATCGGCATGATCCGGTCGGAGCCGATGGTCGTGCGGGCGGAAATCGCCTTGTCCCGGTCGGTGTCGTCGACGTCGACCACCGCGATGGCGAGCAAAGCCGCCAGGGTCTCGGGCAGGGCCGCGACCACGGGGTTGGCGTCGGAGCCGAGGCGCTGGGCGGTATAGCCTGGGGTGCCGACGAGGCGCGGGGTGGCGTTGATGCGGGACGGCACGCGCTTCAGGGTGGCGAGCCCTGCGATGACGTTGGCCATCGTCTGCTCGAGCTTCGTCGAAGCGACGGACGAGGTGCCTTCCTCGACGCGGATCACGGTGATGTCGGCGGCCTGCCCGCCGGGGGCGATCTGGGCGTTCACGCCGCGCACGGCGTCGGCGAGGTAGCCGGTGCCGAGCTTCGACGTGAAGCTGACGTCCGACGAGGTGAACCGCACGGGCTCGCCCGGCGGGAACTTGGCGGCGTCCGCGCCCGTCGAGGTCGACACGAAGGCGATCTTGGAAAAGTCGACGGGGCCGGTGGGCAGCGGCTCGTCCGCGAACCGCTGGTCGATGGTGCCGAAACGGGGGGCCATGAGGTGTCTCCACGGAGAAAGACCCCACCGGCTTGCGCGGCAGGGAGACGGGTTGGCAGGCGGTGGGGCTGAGTGCGCCGGGATCAGCGCGGCGTGGGGCTCAGGCGGTCGGCCACGCGGCCAGGACGGCGGCCTTGCCGTTCGGCAGGTATCCGGCCGAGGCCAGGGCCTCGAGGGCGGCCGGCGTGGTCGGGTAGTCGCGCTGGACCACGCTCGCCATCTGCATCTTGATCCAGAAGGCGGCGAAGAGCGGGTTGGCGTGGGCGTCGACCAGCATGGCGTCCGTCATGCCGCCGGCGGCCTGGACGAGGGTGATGAACTCGACCTTGCCGAGGATGGCGGGTGCTGGCGGCGGAGGCTTGCGCGCTTCGATCTCTGCCGCCGTCAACGCCCGCTTGCCCCGGACGGCTGCGACGGTCCGGGCCTTCGGGGCGAGCGTCATCACGAGGTCGGTCGGCGCTTCCGTCTCCGGGTCGTACGCCACCTCGTCGAGGGTCGCCGGCCAGAGGTCGAACAGGTCGGCGAGGTCGGCCACCGTGAGGTGCCCGGCCGCGAGTTGATCGGCGAGGCTGGAGAACCGGCGCCCGTCGCTTGCCATGGCGACCTCCGGGAGCGGAGCGGGAGGAAGCGAGACACCGTCGATGATCCGGCAGAACAGGTTTTCGGACATGCGTCAGGCGACCTTCATGTACGGCTTGAGGACGGGACCCGCCAAGCCGGCGAGCAGCGGCGGCAGGTTGGGCAGCGTGGTCTTGGTGAAGTCGAGTTCGAAGCCGCCATTGCCGTTGCCGGGGCCGAGCACGTTGAAGCGCAACAGCATGTCCGCGATGTCCGTCGTAACATCCATCGTCGGCTCGTTGATCTTGAACGTGTAGAGGGGGAACGTCAGGACCGGATCGGTCAGGTCAGGCTTCCCGCTCAGCACGAACGAGTACTTATTGGTTGTCGCCCCGAACATGTTGTAGCCCGCGCCCCAAAACAGGCCCTGAAACAGCCCATAGCTGTAGACGCCGGGAATGATGGCCGTGGTCCAGGTCAGGCCGCGATCGCGCGTGAAGTACGAGCGCCCTGTCGCCCGCAACGTGACGGCCGCCGACTTGCCGTCCTTGTAGCTATGGACGTTCAGGATTGGCAAATTTCCCCACGGGTAATCGGTCTTGGCCTGCATCGAGCCGAAATTGTTGTTCGTGTAGTAGGTGGTGTTGCTTCCGAGCAGGCTGCAGAACCCGGTCCCGTCATCGAACAGAACTAAGCCTGCCCACTCGGTGTAGGAATATCGCTCGGGATGATCCAGGCGCTTACCCGTTCCGGCACCGTTTGCGCTCGTGAACAGGATGGTAGGGTAAGACGTCTGCCCAAACTCGGTGCCGGCCGTCACCCAGCCTCCCAATGAGGGGACGTAGGTCGGGTTGGTCAGGTTCTGTCCGCGAAAGAAGACGCCTGACAGCGCATATTGATACCAGTTCACGCCATCGGTCGTGGCGAAGCACATGTTGCTGTTGAAGAGTAAGAAGTACCCTGCGGCATGCACGAAGCCGTAATGCTGCCCCATGCTATCCCTGACTCTCTGTGCCCCATTTACGTCAACCGGTGTTAGAGCCGTCCACGAGGCGCCGCCGTTGGTGCTCTTTTCGACGTAATTGAAGCCGTTCGAGGCGTACGTGCTGATCCGCAGCATGAACGTCGGTCCGGTCGCGTAAGATCGGGTCCAGGCCGTGCTTGAGACGGTTGCTTCGTCGCGAACCAGCGGGCTGACGGGAAGGCCGTCCTTGTAGGTCACAACGGCGCCGTTGCACTGCGTCCACTCGGGGCCGGGGGCTGCAACGGCGTACTGAATATCACCGAGCTTCGCCGTCGCCGCAGCCGCCTTGCCGAGGATCGGTGTCGACGCACCGCTGAGAAGCCGCGAGCGTGCCATGGCTCAGGTCTCCGTCCGGGTGACGGTGTCGCTTGTGACCTCGATGGCCCCGGCCGCCGAGGCGCGAGCGCGGATCGAACGCCCGTTGGTGAGAGCGACGTTCTCCATGATGCGGGTGTCGTTCGCCGGCACCTTCCATCCGAGGGCGATGCGATAGAGCACCCCGCCCACCACGCGGGCGATGTCGACGGTCACGTCGGCGCCGGTCGTGTTGCAGAAGTAGAGGTTGACCCGTTTCGAGGCCGAGCCGGGATCGGCCACAATCGTCGTCGCGGCATCGGTGAGCGCCGTCGTGGTGAGGATCGCCTCGGCGCAGGCGAGGGTGTTGGTGACGGGCACGGGCTACCCTCCGAAGAAGCGGGCGAAGAAGTCGTGATCCGCGCGGGCGCGCTGCAAGGTCGAAATGTCGGCGGCGTTGGCGCTCACCATGTTGGCGAGGTTCAACGTTGCCGTGGCGTTTGCCGTCAGCCCGGCCTCCAGCTTGCCCAGCGTGTCGTAGGAGGCGGACACGCTGCCCTTGAGCGCCGTGAATTGCGCCGCCACGGACGCCTTGGTGGCGTAAGTCGAGGGGTCGAACGTCGCCGCCCGGTCGGCCGCCGCCCCCGCCTCGGACGCCTTCGTGGTCGCGTTCGCGGCGGCGGCCTCGGCCCCGGCCCTGTTGAGGCCGGTCGAGACGACGTCGGCGGCGGTGCGCTTGGCATAGCCGTCGATGAGATCCCGCGCGGCGAGGGTCGCGTCGCGGGCGGTCTTGCCCTCGGCGAGCCACACCATCTGCGCCAGGGATGAGCCGGCCACCGCCGCGATCGACCAGTCCGTGTGCGCGGCGGCGAGGTTGCCGGCGGTGGCCACCACCCGGACGTCCCACTGCCCGCGCGTCCGGTCGAACCCGGCCGTGCGGACGATGGCGTAGGCGTAGGGATCGGACGTCCGCGAGATCACCGCGAACGGGCCAGGGGTGAACAGCGGTCGGTCGGCCTCGTCGACGATGAGGCTGACGTCGGTGTCGCTGGCCAGCACCACGCTGGTGCCGGACCGGCCGGTGAGCCAGGACAACTGCGTGATCTCGATGAGCCGGTTGCGCAGGCCGGCGATCACGTCCTCGGAGCGCAGGAGCACCCGGTCCTGGACCGTGGCCAGGGCCTGCTCCCACGAGATGACGACGGCCTCCAGGGGGAAGAGGCGATCGTCGAGGCTCTCGAAAATGGGGTTGAGCCTGTCGGCCGTGATGGGGTCGGTCCTGCCCCAGCGGTAGAACCGCTCAAACAGCCTGGGCATCGCTCACCCTGTCCCCCCAGGCGGCGGCGAGCTTGCCCTTCACCTGGACGCGGTTGGCCGGGGAGACCCAGTGGTTGGAGCCCGGCGGGTGCTCGACGGCCTGGGTCAGCTGGATGTCATAGAGGTGCTCCGGCTCGTAGGTTCGGGGAGCGTCGGTCTCGGGGGGCATGACGGTGGTGGTGGCCATGGGGCTGTCCTCAGACGATGGGGATCTCGGTGCTCTCGGTGATGACCGGCGCCGACAGGCGGTTGTCGGTCGAGAAGTCGATCACCGCGACGTAGGAGCTCGTCGCCGCCGCGAGGTCGAACACGGCGGTGCGCTCGATGGAGCCGTCGACCTGGCGCACGTCGGTGATGAGGTCCGGCGTCTCGACGACACCGCCGCGTTTAATCGTCATCGCGCAGGAATGGCGGGCCGGGTCCCAGCCGGGGAACAGCCGCACGGTCTTGCGGATGTGGTTGACCGGCGTCGGCAGGGCGAGCGCCGGGGTGATGTGCCGGCCGGCCAGCGCGAGGCGGGTGGGCCGCACCGTCGAACCCGGCAGGCGGATACCCGGCATCACCGCGTTCGATCCGACGAACCCGGCCTTGAGGCGCAGCACCGACAGGAACGGCGCGGCCAGCGGGTTCGGGCTGAACGCGTCGAACGGGCGCCACTGGTTGTCGACGAACACGCTCCAGGTGAGATCGCACCCCTCGGGCACGATCTGCTGGGTGCGGATGTCCAGCCCCTGGATGCCGCCCGACAGGGTGACGGGCTGCATCTCGGTCTCGACGAGGTTCGCGCCGAACACCATCTGGCGCAGGGAGAACACGAGGTGGACGCCGGGCTGGGCGAAGAACTGACCGCCGTTGAGGCCGTAGGCGTAGGTGCCGCTATGCGGGCTCAGCTCGTCCCCGACCCCGTAGATATACGGGGCCGGGGTGCTGACGAAGAAGGTGTAGTAGCGCCCGCCCTTCAGGAAGAACGGCTCCACCGGCGTCGTCGGATCGTCGGGCCCGGCCGCGTTGGTGAGCTTCACCTGCTCCGGAGTCAGCGTGGTCATGGTGATCACGCTCTCCAGATCGGCCGCGCCGCGATAGGTGCCAGCGATGCCGAAGGTGAGGTTGCCCTGAGACGGCTTGCCGTGGATCCACGGGGTGATGCCGTCGTACCAGGCGTCGTGCTGCTGGAAGAACGTCTCGGTGTGGGCGTAGCCGTTCACCACCTCGGTGGTGAGGTAGCGGCTCCAGTACGGCTCGGTGACCTGATCGACCCAGAGCTTCGACAGGCGGACGATCTTGTAGCCGTCGGAATCGACCTCGCCGGTCTCGTACTGCTGGTACGGGATGCCGTCCTTGGCGAAGATGGTGCGGAAGCCGCCGTTGAGCCGGCCCAGATACGTGCCGGTCTGGTAGAAGCCCGAGCCCGTCGAGACCTCGAAGTCGTTGCCGTAGCGGGCGCGCGCCTGGGACATGGCGAGCTTGACGAAGGTCCGCGCCTCGCTGGCATAGGAGGCGAGGTTGAGTTCGCCGGCCACGCCGCGCACGACGCGGTTCTCGATGGTCTTGTAGGCCGGGATGAGCAGACCGCCCGACGTGATCTTCACGGACGGATCGTAGATGTTCTGCAGGCCGAGCGCCTTCAGGTCCTCGGCCTCGTAGGGCAGGCGCAGGCCTTCCTCGACGCGGGCGGCGTACCCCGTCGCGGTCTTGTCGGTGTAGGTCAGGTCGGTGAAGTCGTCGCCGCGGTAATCGGCATAGTTGGCCGGCAGCTTGAGCTTCTTGTTCAGGATCGCGACGTTCGAGGCGATGTCGAGGAGGAGCTTGCGGCTCGGCTGGTCCGCGAGCTGCGCCGCGAAGGCGCCGAGCTGGGTCTGGACGCCGCTGAGCAGGGGCTCGGCGCCGGCCCGCCAGTCCTCGACCTTGCGGGTGCGGCCGGCGATATCGGACAAATTGTCGAGGACCCGCTCGTCGTTGCGCACGATCCGGACGATGCCGGTGGTGTCCATGAGGATGTAGGCGACGGTGACGGCCACGCCCTCGAACACGGGCTTGGTCGGTGCCACGCTCTCGGCGCCGGGCACGGCCTCGATCCGCACGCTCTGGCGGCGCTCGGTGTTGACCTGCTGCGGCACCCGCACGCCGGTCTCGACATTGGTGACGACGTCGCGCTCCTCGAGGCCGGTGTTCTTCGGATCGGGCGAGATCACCACGGCCACCCAACGGCTCTGCAACTGCGGCTTGATCGCGTTGAGGTCGAGGGGATAGCCGCCGGCATCGGCGCGGAAGTAGCGCGCGCCGCCAAGGTAGAGCCGGCCCTTGGCGACGGTGACGCTGGTCCGGGTGACGCTCGTCACCTCGAAGCCGATGAACTTGCGGCCGGGCTCGATGCCGTCGAGGACGATGGTGTCGTCGCCCTCCTTGATCCAGTCCGACTGATTGATGAGATCGTCGGGCACGACCTCCTGGCGGTCGGCGAACAGCACTTGGCGCAGCATTCACAGGCTCCTGATGATCTGGCCGAGGCGGAAGGAGCCGTCGGCCGGGATGCCGTCGCCGGCGTTGATGGGGCGGTAGGTGACGAGGGAGCGCAGGACCTCGTCGCGCCCGAGCTTGGCCGCGCGCAGGGCCTGGTCGGCCTCGTCGAGGCGGGAGCGGTCGAACCCGCGCGGGGTCATCGGCAGGATGCCGCCGGGGAAGAACCCGCCCGGGCGCTGCCGGCCGGCGTCGATGGTGACGTGCACCGTGAACGGGTCCTGGCGCAGGCGCGACACCCCGAGGATCCAGCCACCCTTGCGCGGCGGGCCCTGGGTCCTGGCGGCGGCCGGGTCGTAGATCCGGACGCTGTCGTAGACGAACTCGGCCGCGTTCGACCGGACCGGGATCATCCGCCCGCGCAGGCCGAGGAGGAAGCCGACCCGGCGGACATGGGGCGCGCGGATGTGCTCCGGGGTGACATCGAGGGGCCGCCCGGGCAGCAGCAGGTCCGGGTCGGACGGGCCGTCGGCGTAGGTGTAGACGCGCGACGCGGCGGTCGAGCGGCGCGGGATGAAGTCCAGCCCAAGGACCATCGGCAGGCAGCTGTTCGGCCCGCGCGCCGGGATCGACACCGTGAACTGCCCGGTGGCGAGTTCGGTCGCCCCGCCCGGCACGCGAAACGGGATCGGCGTCTCGATGCCGTCGCGCACGATCGTGGCGCGCCGACCGGCGAACTCGGACGCCACCGACCGCATCGGCACCATGGGCAGGCAGCCGCCGGGGATGAAGCCGCCCCGGCGGGCATGGGCGTTGCGGAACGGATAGACCCGGATCTCGGGGAAGCGTGCGCGCCAGGCCTGGCGCTCGGCCGGCGTCCAGCGCCGGGTCGGGAACAGGCCCTGCGGCGGCGCCCGGAACGCCACCATCTCGACGTCGACCATGGCGAGCAGCTCGCCGAAAGTCGCCTCGACGCCGCGCCGCCGGGACAGGGCGATCCAGCGGGCGAGGTTGGCCCGTTTCCGCGACACGTTCCAGCGGTCGAGCCACAGCGGCATCCGCAGGGCCCGGGCGAGATGCGGCAGCGCCGCCTCCGGGCAGGTCAGCGGATCCCACAGGGTGGTCAGGATCTCGACGGGGACATCCCACCACGGGGCGATGGCCTCGGAGACCGCGCGCTCCCGGGGCGAGGTGCTGCCCGCGAGGAGCGAGCGGGCGTCAGCCATCGATCATCTCCGGGACGAGGCTGAGGCTCGTGACGTCGACGATGGCCGCGGGGCCGGGATCGATGTCGCCGATCTGGCCGGTGCGGGCGTGGACGTACTCGACACCGCTCACGGTGATCGCGGCCTGCTCGCCGCTGACCGCCAGGGCCTTGCCGATGCGGCGGCGGTCGCGGACGTAGAGCCCGTGCCGGCGCTTGGCCTCGGCGAGGATCACGGCGGGATCGGGCCCCCGGCGCAGGCCGACGCTGTAGGCGCGCGCCACCCGGACGCGGGCGGCGACACGGACGAACACGTCGTCGGTGCCGAGCTTGGTCGCGCGGTTCTGCAGGGCGGCGGTGGCGAGGGCGACCTGGGCCGCCTCTTCCTGTGAGGGAATCGCCGTGGCCGGATCGGGATCGGCATCGCGGCCGAGCAGCACCACGAGGATCTGGCCCCGGCGGACGAGGCCGGAGGTGTAGTTCAGGGCGAGCGCGTCCTCGAGGTGGGGCGCCGCCGTGAGGGCGTGGTACTCGTAGCCGCCGAGCGTCCCCGGAGAGCGGGCCTCGGGCGCGAGGGAGATGCGCAGGGCGAACCGGGCGTCGCCCTCCCAATCCTCCGGGTTGGTGGCGTAGGGGCGGGGCGCGTCGACCAGGGCGAGGCGGCGCAGGCCGATATCGGCGTAGTAGGTCGCCGCGATGTGGTCGAGGGCGGCGCCGTAACCGTAGGACAGCGTCAGCCGACGGCCGGCGTCGTTCAGCGCCTGGAGGGTGAGGGTTTTGCGGTAGGCGAGTTCCTCGGCGAGGATCATCGCCGTGTCGGTGTGCAGGGTCTCGACGTCGTAGGGCACGCCCCGGGCCTTGAACCGGGCCACGATGCCGGCCTTCAGGGTGGCGGCCTCGGCGGCCTCGTCGACCACCACGAGGGAGAACGGCGGCAGGCGCGTGAGGTCGAGCTGCTCGGCGGTGGCCGTCATGCCGCGAACTCCATGGTGGCGAGGACGCCGTCTTTGTTGACGCCGACCCCGACGAAGCGGCTGGCCGGCTCCTCGGTGAGGTCGCCGCGGTGGCCGTTCGGCCGGTAGACCACCTCCATCACGAAGGAGACGGTGCCCTGGCGGATCTCCTCGGCCGAGGGGGCGACAGCCACGCGCACGACCCGCAGGCGCGGCTCCCAGATCGTGATCGACAGGGAGAACACCGCGGTGGCCAGCGCCAGGACGCGCGGCGTGATCCGCCGGCCGAGCAGCCGGCGCATCCCGCCGCCGAAGTGGCGCAGCATCACCCGGTCGCCGATCTCGGTCTCGAAGATCACGTCGACCGACTGCAGCACGTGGGCCCAGCCGGAGATCGGCTTGCCGGTGAAGCGATCGAGGCCGTGCGAGGTCATGGCTCAGTCGCGCCCGATTTTCAGCGCGTCGGCCTCGCCCTCGGTGACCGTGAGGGTGTCGCCCGTGACCGCCGTCTTCACGATGCCGTCGGCCTCGGCGGTCTGGAAACCGTGCATGGCCGGGCCATCGGCCGGGCCGATGGCGGGCAGGCGCGCACGCTCCTCGTCGGTGAGGATCATCGGCTCGCCGGTCACGGCATCGACGGGGTGGCCCTGCGTCTCGCCCGGGACGACCTTCGCGGCCTCCTCGGCGGCAGCGGCCCGGGCAGCGATCTGCGCGGCGCCGGCCTTCTCGGCCTCGACATCGATGAGCCGGCCCATGTCGCGCTCGTACAGCGCCTCGGCCTCGGTGAGGTGGATCGTGTCGCCGATCCTGGTGCCACGCGGGAGTGCTTCGAGGTTGGCGCCTTCGCCAACCCGGTAGAGGGTCTTCGCCATGGGGATGTGCCGATCAGTCGTGGGGTTCGTCGGAATGGGCGGCGACGGACGCGCGCATGGTCGCCAGATCCTCGGGGGCGATGGCGCGCTCGAGGACGGAGCGGATCGCGGGCGGCGCCGCGACGAGGGCGGCCGCCACGGTGGAGACCGCCGCGAGGTTCGGCGCCATGGCCTCGACGGTGGCCAGCGCCGTCGCGCTGGCGTTGGTGATGCCGTTCAGGGTCGCGGTATGGGCCGCGACCTGGGCGATGGTGGTCTCGACCGACAGGGTGCCGGCGGCGACCCCTGCCACCATGGTGGGCACCCACTGCGTGATGCCGGCGAGCGTCGCATCGGCGGTGAGCGGCCCGAGGACGGTGCCGATCCCGAGATGAGCGGGCAGGGTGGCCCCGGCCATGTCGGTGATGCCGGCGTGGCCGACCACGGCGAGTATGCCGTTTGCGGAGAGGAGGCCGTTCCCGGCCGAGGCCAGGCCGGTGACGGCGGCGCCGAGACCGCCCGTCCCGGTCAGCGCCGCGACGAGCCCGGCGCCGCCCTCGCCGAGCGCGCCGGTGAGCTGACCGGCCGCGCCCCCGATGACGCCCTGCAGCTGCCCGGTGAGCGCCGCCGTCGGATTGGTGATGACGGAGCCGAGCCCGCCGCCCATCATCTTCGACATCAGCCCGTCGAGGCCGGCGCCGCCGTCGAGGGACTTCGTCAGCGGCAGGTGCTCGCCGATGACCTGCCGGACCTTCATCAGCGGGTTGCCGTTGAGGAGCTTCAGGACGGTGGGCAGTTCGATGGGCATGGGCTCAACCGCTCGCCAGGATGACCTTGCGCGTCGCCCGGAACAGCGAAGCGTCGGCGACGACCCGCTTCGGATCGACGGTGTGGGTGCTGGCGCCGGCCGACGCGGTGACGGTGTCCTTGCCGGTGACGTGCCCGGCATTCTCGGTCCGGACGGTGTTGCTCTCCGTCGTGGTGGTGACCGAGACCTTGTCGCCGACTTCCTTGCGGGTGCTGTCCCCGGTCCAGGTGGTGCGGACCTTGCCGTAGGTCTCGACGTTCTCGTCGAGCTTTTCCGACGGCTGCGGGTTCTCGTCGGAGAACCCACCCTTCGGGACGATGAAGGCCTGGCGCTGATCGCCGCCGGGGGCGATCACGTGGACGATCTGGCCCTTGGTCAGGGGCCGCCATGTCTTGAAGGCGCCGCCCTGCTCGGGATGGGGAAACCACGCGCTCGGCAGGGGCTTGCCATCGTCGTCGTTGCCGAACTCGACCTGATACCCCTTTTTGCCGTCGACCTCTTTCACGGTGCCGGTGCGCAGCATATTGGCCGCCTGGTGCCGCAGCTCCTCGACCGTGTGCCGCAGCTTCACGAAGGCGTCGAAGAGATCGTCGAAGTCGCTCATGGGCCGGGCCCGACGAGGGTGGTGCGATCCGGGCTGCGGAGGGTGAAGCGTTGCGCCGTCGGCTCGCCGAGTTCGGGAAACAGCGGACCGAGGCCCAGCGCCCGGAGGGAACGGCTCGACAGACCGAGATCGGCCTGGACGCGGCGCCAGTCCGGCAGGGCGTCGCCGACGAGCATGCGCTGGATCAGGGGCGCGTCCCGGGCAAGGCGCGGGTCGGCCTGCATCAGGTCGAGGAGGCGAACCCAAATCGCATCGGGTTCCGCCCCGAACTCGGGCTCGGCGATGGTGTCGGTGGTGAACACGTACTGGCGCGCGGCGAAGCGCGTGCCCTGCTCGGTGTTGGCGCCGCGGCGCACGGTGATCTTCTTCAGGCCATAGGTGATGTCCTGGAGGAGGTCCGACCACGGTCCGCCGACCTGCAGGCAGCGGAAGATCTGCCGGCCGACGACGTTGAGGGTGGTCTCGAGGCCGTCATCCGTGTGCGGGATGTCGAGGCGCAGGGCGGCACCGCCGCCCTCGGCCGCGGGCAGGTCGATGCGGGTCATGCCGCCGATCGCCACCTCGACCACGAAATTGAGTTCGCGCGCGGCATCGAGGAGCTTCCAGCCGGTGGACGTAATCTCCTCGTCGTCGGTGGAGACGACGAGGAAGGGCTGCGGCTCGGGCTTGACCATCTCCTCGATGGGCTGGACGGCGGAGTCGTAGACCCGGTCGCCGGCCAGGGTGCGGCCCACCAGGGCGGCGCCGAGGCAGGTGCGGATGGCGTAGGCGACGAGGCTCATGCGACCGATCCGGTGGTGGCGAGGTGGATCATGACTTCGCCGCCGTCGCGGGCACCGACCCGCACGATGGTGAAGGCGGGCGTGCCGGGCCGGGCGAGGAGCACGATGCGGTCGTTGGCGCCGAGGGCGTAGCCGAGGGAAGCGGCCTGGGCGGGCGAGATCCGCATCGTGATGGCTTCACCGGCGATACGGGTCATCGACTGGAAGCGCGAACCTTCGCGGTTGCCTTCGAGTTCGCCGGTCGTCGGCCTGCGGCGGAAGCGGCCGACGATCTCGCGCACCGGCCGGGCCGGGTCCGGGCCGACCTCGCCCCGCCATTCGCCCCGCGGGAGCTGCGGCTCGATCCGGATGGGCTCGCCGCGGAAGCCGTCGAGGGCGGCGTGCCGGGCCTCGGCGATCTCCGAGGCGAACGTCATCGAGTCGACGCCGGATCCGAGGCGTCGGTCTCGACGTCCCCGGTGCCGTCATCCTCGGCGGTGTCGCCCTCGGCCGCGTCGCCTTCGGCGACCACGTGGGTTCCGGCCTGGAGCGCGGCCTGTGCCTCGTCCCAGCCCATGCCGACGGGCTCGGCGCCCGCCTTGCCCTTCTCGCGCAACAGCATGATGGCCCCCCGTCAGTTCGAGGTGGTGCCGCGCACGAGGAGCGCGGGGCGCTTCACGAGCGGGAGCGGGTTCGACTCGGTGTGGACCTTCATGCCCTTGCCGAACTCCATCGGCTCGAGCGGAGCCACGAAAACCTCGGCGTCGGCCGCGCTGACGGTGGGCGCCTCGTTGACCGCCGGCCAGAAGTCCGGGGGCGCCCAGTAGTTCGTGAAGGTGTCGGTGGTGCCGAGGGGGAAGAACCGCACGTCGCCGGCCGGGATGAACCGCTGCGGCGCCGACTTCGTGCCGTCCTCCTGCAGGTAGGAGGCCGAGCCGCGGTACTCCTCGAAGAAGATGCCGCCGAAGGTGAAGCCCTTGCGGACGTCCTCACGCAGGATCTGCGGCCCGGACTGGTAGTACTTGAACGCCTCCTTCACGCTGGCGTGCGCGGTGAACTTCCGGAACCACTCCGGCGAGCAGAGCGCGTGCACGCTCGTCATGGTCTCGCCGAGGAGGTTGTCCTCCATGTAGGCGGTGACGTCCTGGCACTTGCCGAGCACGTCCGTCGAGCCGGTCCCCAGGGCGAAGTCGATCACCTTCTCGGTGACGCCGAACATCGCGAACAGGTCGAGGAGCACGGTGCCGTCTGAGTCGCGGACGATGCCCTTGAGGGCGCCCATCCGCAGGTTCTCCAACGTGATGGCGTGCTTGCGCCGCATGGTGATGAGCTTCCGGTTGAGGAAGCCCAGCAGGGTCTCCAGGCCGGCCTCGCCGCCGCCGCTCAGGGCCAGCATGTTCTGCACGTCGGTGGACAGCACCGCGTCGTCGTGCGGGATGTGCGGCACGAAGAACGGCACCGGCTTCTGCTTGCCGCGGGTGCCGAACGTGGCCGGGCCGCCACGCGGGCGGGTGGGCAGCAGGCCGAGGACGCCGTTCTCGACGATGACCGTGCCGGTGGTGGTGGGGATCGGCTCGGCCCGGAACAGCCCGAGGGCGTTGATGCGACCATAGTCGTTGTCGACGAGGGTCACGTTGCCGGTGAGGGTGGTCGCCGCGAAGGCGTCCTGATTGAAGATGTCGAGGATGGGCATCGCTCAGGCTCCCTGGCGGACCTTGATGCCGACGGCGGCGAGCTGCGCATTGGCAGCCGCGCGCTTGGTGGCATCGTTGACGGAAGGCCCGTGGATCAGGCCGGCATGGCTCACGACCGCGTCGCAATCGACGACGACGGCCTGGGCGTCGGCACCCGTGGCGTCGACGGGGAATAGCAGGATCGCGACGGAGGTCTGCGAGCCGTCCGAGCCGGCAGCGGCGTTCGGGGTGAACTTGCCCGACGCGGCGAGCTTGCCGAGGACTTGGCCGGTCTTCAGCTTGCCGGCGCCGGCCGCGATGGTGACGGTGCTGCGCGAGCGGAACGACGGCGCCTCGGACTTCAGCCAGTCGGAGGCGACGGGAGCGGTTTCGAGCAGGGCCATGATCAGACTCCCTTCTTCGGGTTGGCCCGCTTGAGCTCACGCTCCATGCTGGCACGGGAGGCGGTGGGATCGACGGGGGCGCCCGCGGTCTTCGCGGCCCCGGCATGGGCGAGGGTCTGGGTGGAGACGTCGCGCGCGGCGTCGGCCGAGGCGCGGGCCTCGAGCAGCTCCTTGCGGATGTCGGCGGTCTTGGCGTCGCGCTCGATGAAGGCGGTGGCCATCTCGGGCTTGCCGGCCAGCGCGCAGAGGTCGGTGACCTCGCGGACATAGGCCAGGGCCTGGGTCCGGCCCTCGGTACGGGCGGCGTCGAGGTCGACGACGGTGGTGGAGGCGGGGCCCTTGCCCGCCGGATCGTTCGCCATGGTTTGCTCCTGGTGGCGGGAAGGGACGGCGCGCGGCGCCGCGGCGGTGGCACGGGCGCGGTTCGTCCACGCATGCCGGTCGGCCAGGGCGACGAGGCGCTCCGGCGGATGCTGGTAGAGGCGGAAGTCGAAGGCGGTCGGCTCGGGCTCGGCGTCCACGACCTCGGGGGTGCCGGCGGCGGCCTCGGCGGCCCGGGTCCGGACGCGGTCGGCGTAGCCGGCGGCGACGGCCTCCTCCGGGGACATCCAGAGTTCGGCGCGCATGTCGGCGCGGGCCTGGTCCGGGGTCTTGCCCGAGCGCTCGGCGTAGATGCCGGACATCGCCGTCGCGAGGGCGGTGAGGGCCTTGATCTGCAGCTCGTGCTCGGCGACCGTCCCGAAGGTGTAGCCCGACGGGTCGTGGATCATCATGATCGCCCCCATGGCCATGACGATCTCGTCGCCGGCCATGGCGATCACCGATGCGGCCGATGCGGCGACCCCCTCGACGATGACGGTCTTCTTCCCCGAATGGGCGCTGAGCGCCGCGTGGATCGCCGCGCCCTCGGTGGCGATGCCGCCGCCGCTGTTGAGGCGGATCACCACGTCCTGGCCGCGCCCGACCTGCGCCAGAGCCAGGACGACGTCGGCGGCGGTGAAGCTCTCGTCCCAGTAGAGGTCGCCGACCGTGCCCGACAGCACGATCTCGTTCCCCGTGACCGTCGCGGGCATGGGTGGTTCCTTGGCTGTGGGCTGCGGTTCAGGCGGCGTCGGCGTTCGGCGCCGGGGCCGGATCCTCGACGATCGTGCCGGGCGGCGGCCGGATGCCGGCCTGGTCGGCGCGGTCCTGGCCCTCCTTGCGGCGGGCATCGACCTCTTCGGGGTCCTCGCCCCGCCGCTCGATGACGTCGTCGCGGGAGGTGACGCCCATCTCGATATCGAGCTGATCGGCCTTGCGGTCTTTGAGCGGATCGACCCAGTCCCACTTCGGCGGCTGCCACTTCACCGTCGAGAGGGCGATGCGCTCGCGGGCGAACCGGACCGGGGTGAGGCCGGGAATGGCGCCGGCGAGCGCCGCCGTCTCGACGAAGCGGGCCCAGATCGGCCGGCACATCTGGTAGACGAGGCACTGGTGCTGGAACTGCGAGACCCGGCGCTTGTGCTGGAGCTCGATCCCGCGCTGGGACGAGAAGTTGCCCTTCGACGGGTCCTCGGTGAGGGCGATGTAGGGGACGCCGCACGCCGCCGCGATGGCGAGGAGGTTGCGGTACATGAAGGCCTCGTACGAGCCGCCGACATCGGCCGGCTCCGAGAACTCGATCTTCTCACCCGCGTTCAGGACCTGCAGGGTGCCGGGCTCGAGATCGGCGAGCGCCGTGTCGACCTCGGCCATCCCGGTGGGGCGGGCGTCGAGGAGGCCGAAGGTGTCGCCCTCGTCGCGCAGGCTGACCGGGGAGGCGTCGCCGATCGCCGCCTTGGTGACGAACCCGGCGAACATCGCCGCGGTGCGCTTCCGGTCGAGTTCGGCGTCGTCGTAGGAGTCGAGCAGGTAGAGCCGGACCATGGCCGGGGTGAGCTGCGACTGGCCCCGGATCTGGCCAGCCTCCAACGGGCGGTAGATGTGCAGGACCTCGGAGGCCGGAACGACGGTGCGCTCCAGGGCGTCGAGGTTCGTGCCGATCTCGGTCTCGCCCGGCCGGCGCTTGAGGAAGTGGTAGGCGACGCGGCGGCCGATCCGGTCGAACTCGATGCCGTGACGGACCTCGTTGCCGACCTGGGAGAGGGTGACCCCGTTCGAGAGCGGCAGCTGCTCGCTCTCGATGAGCTGCAGCTGCAGCGGAACGCTCAGACCGTCCTCGGGGCGGCGCGGCCGGAACCGGATGAAGATCTCGCCGGCCACGAACAGCGACCGGGCCGCGAGGGCCTGGAGGCCGTAGAAGTCGGTGAGGCCGTCGGCATCGCACTCGTCGGTCCAGCGCAGGAACGTGTCCTTCAGCGCGGCCTTCAGGGCCTTGTCCGCCAGCATCGGCGAGGGCGTGATGCCGTCGCCCACCGCCGCCGCCACGAAGGCCTCCGTCGCGGCGGCGGCGTAGGGGTTGTCGCGCACGAGCTGCCGGGCCCGGGCGCGCAGGACCGCGCCGCCGCGGGCCTGGAGCGCGTTGATGGTGGTGCGCTCGGCGGCCCAGCCCTGGAGCCGGCGCGTCGCGCGCGAGGCCTCGTAGCCGAGGCCGGGGGCGAAGAGCGCCGTGGCGCCGCCGCGCTCGGCGCGAGCCTGCGCCCGGGCCGGCCGCTGCGCCTGCGCCCGGGCTTCGCGCTTGGCCTGCTTCTTCCTGCCGGCCACGGGTCAGTAGCCCTTCGATCCGACGACGCGGATGGTGCGGACCCGGGCGGTCCGGGGCACGATGCCGTCCATGGCATCGACCTGGACCTGCAGCTCGTCGCGGGTCCGGCGCATCTCGGCGAGGTTCCACTTCGCCTGCTCGTCCTCCTCGCGCGACTCGATGAGGCCGGTGGCGAGGTGGCGGTCGATCTGCTCGATCCGCAGGGTCTTCTCGGCCCGGATCTCGGCCGGGGTCTTCACGGGATCGGGCATGCTCAGCGTCCCATGTAGGAGGAGCGGCGCACCGCCCGGCCCGGCGGCGGGGGCGGCGGTCGCGCGGGGCCGGCCTCGCCGAGGCGGCGTTCGCGGGCATCGAAGTCGATGGGCGGCAGGCCGAAGCGGGCCGCGAAGGCGTAGACGGTGGCGTCGAGGGCCTCGGCGGCCTCGCCCTTGATCCGCTCGAACTTGCGCACCGGGCGTCCGCCGACCCGGCGGATGACGCGGCGCTCGGAGGTGAGCTGCGAGAACCACGACAGGGGCAGGCTCGACGAGAACCGGACCTGATCGGGGTAGCGGGCGAACTTGGTCAGCAGGATCTGCTTCACCTCGTCGACGCCGACGATCCAGAGCCGGCCCTTGCCGCCGAGCGCGCCGCCCGACACCGTGCCCTTCGAGGCTTCGATGATCGCCCGGCGCCCGTACATGCCCTTGATGGCCAGGACGTTGCGCGACTGGCGCGGCCAGCAGAACCCATAGACCGCCTCCGTGGTACCGCCGTCGCCGGAATCGACGCAGGCGACCTCGATGCCGATCTTGCCGCCGAGCGGATGGGCCCAGCGCTGCAGCAGCAGCTCGTCGAGTTCGCGCCAGACATGGCCCTCGAGGACGTCGCCCCACAGGACGAAGTGACCCAGCGCGTAGGCGACCCCGTCGCGGTCCCAGCCGTAGATCGAGATCTCGAGGCGATCCGGCTGGACGTCGACGCCGGCCGTCAGCAGCAGCACCGCCACGGGGATCCGCAGGATCCGCTTGCCCTCCGGCGCGTCGGGGTCAGGCACCTCGACGTTGAGGCCGAACGCCTCGGCGCGGTCCGCCAGGACGTCGGCGGTGGTGGCATCGACGGTGTCGGACCACGCCTCGCCGAGCAGGGTGTTGCGGAAGGCCCGGAGCCGGTCCGGATCGTCGTGGACCTTGATGTACTCGGCGGCGAGCGCCGCCCAGGACGCGTTGACGTGCGGCGAGATCAGGGCCGACAGGGCGAAGCCGGCATGGCCCTTCACCTCCGGTCGCTTGGCCCGCCAGCGGCCGTTGGCCTCCATCTCGGCCTTGCGCCGCTCGGGGATTAGGACACCGCAACGCGGGCAGGCCCAGGCGGCGGTCTCCGGACGGTGGGCGATCACGACGCCGTTGGCGTCACGATCCTTCTCCCACTCGATGTGCTCCCACTTCGGCTCGGAGAACTCGGTGCACTCGACGCAGCGGAACTCGCGGACCCGCTGATCCGAGGCGTCGTACTCCCGGCAGATCGTCGAGGTGTCGGCATCGGTGGGCGTCGACCCCCGGATGATCTTTCGGTTCGCGAACGACAGGGTCCGCTTGATGGCGAGGTCGAGGGCGTCGCCTTCGTTCGTCACCTCCATCCCGTCTTCCTCGTCGATGAGGAGGATGCGGACGGTGTGGGCGCGCAGATTGCGCGGGGAGCGGGCGGCGACGATCTTGAGCGACCCGCCCGGGAAGCGGCGGTGCCGGATGGTGTTGCGGCCTGTCTCGTCGGCGGCGGTGGCGAGGATGCCGGCGACGGTCGGGCTGGCGTCGAAGATCGGCTCCAGGTCGGAAACGATGTAGTTGCGGCAATCGTCCTCCGTGGGGAGGAGGGTGAGGATCGGGGCCGGCTCGTTGGCGACGTAGCTCGCCGTCGCCCCAGTCAGCAGGGTGGTGTAGCCGACGCGGACGCACTTCTTGACGGTGACGCGCTCGATCTCCGGATCGGTGATCGCATCGGCGATCTCGCGCTGGAACGGCCACAGGCGGATCGGCCCGGGCTTGGCGACCAATCCCTCCGGAAGCCGAAGGTGTTTCTCGATCCACTGCGACAGGGGCAGGCGCGGCGGCGGCCGGAACTTGGCGAGCGCCGCCGCGACGGTGCGGTCAAGAAGATCCATCACCGGCAGCCTGGTCCATCGCGTCGCGCACGATCCGGTCGATGACCGACACCTCGTGCTTGGTCAGGTGGCTCAGCTCCAGGGCGCAGTCGCCGGGGATGGCGAGCATGCGGGCCCGGAGCTTCACGATCTCGTCGGCCCAGCGCCGGCCGGCCGTCTCGGCATCGATGAGCCGGCCTCGCGCCTCGGCATGGGCCTGATCGCGCTGCCAGGTCTGGACGATCTTCTCGGCCGTCCGGGCGTGGTTGAAGGTCAGCGGCTCGCCGTCGGCGATCACCACACCCTCGGCCGACAGGATCTCGCGAAGCCGGGTGGTGGCGAGGTGGGCCTCGACGGTGGCCTGCGTCGTCGCGGCGGCCAGAGCCGCCGGGCGTCCTCCGTTCTCGGCGTTCTCCCCGTTCTCCGGGGCGTGAACGCCCGTGAACGCCTCCGGCTGACGCACGGGATCGGTGTTGGCAGCGAGTGCCTCACGCACCGCCGCCTCGTCGAATTTGCCGTCTTCCCCCTTCGGGATCTGCCCGTTGGCCGCGAGCTTATGCAGGCCCGACTTCGCCCGCCCGAGGCGTCGGGCAAGCTCGCTCAGGCTGACGCGCTCGGCCATTTCGTTCGCCCGTTCACCTAGAAATCCGGACCTGCAGCGAGCCAAAAGCCGGGAGCAACTCTGCCCGCGGCGGGGCTGCGTCCGCCGGAGGACCCATGGTGCGGTGGTGCGGTGCAGCGGAGGGGGCCGCCTCAGAGGCCCGGCATGCCCATCAGGAAGCCGATCTCGTGGCTCACCCGCGCCTCGAGCTCGGCGCCCATGATCTGGTCGAAGGCCGCGGCGGTCGCGCCCTGCAGCATCTCGTCGGGGATGTAGACCCCGGAGTTCTCCAGCCGCACCGTGCCGCGCCAGGCGTGGCCCTGGCTGACGTTGGCGAACACGTGGCCGCCCATCACCGGGCCCTTGCGGTTGGGGAAGTGCCCGCCCTTCGTGAACGTGCCGGAGAACAGCTGGCGCCGCCCGCGCGGCGCGGCCGAGACGCCGGCCTTGGTCTCCTTCGGCTCGAAGAACTTCAGCGAGATGTCGCCGCCGCTCGTCGACAGGGTGTAGGTCAGGCTGCCACCATAGCTGAACTGCTCGTTCGCGGCCGTCGCCTTGCCGACCTTCACGGCCCGCACGATGACCGACCGCTTCAGCCCGGTCTGCACGACGAGGTTGCGGACCACCGCCGTCTTCGCCTTCGCGCCGGTGTGGTTGAGGGCGCGGGCGAGCGCGATGGGCGCCCGGGCGCCGAGCTCGCCCAGCTGGTTCGAGAACCGCTGCAGCAGGCCGTCGCCCGAGAAGGTCAAGCCCGTCATCTCGGCCTCCATCGGGACAGCGAAGCGTCGGTTTTACCTCCGCTAAGGGGATTTAGCGGCGGCCAACCGCAGGGCGGATCGACCCCGATCAGGCCGCCGTCGCGAGCCCCTCGCGAACGAGGATCGCGGCTCGGCCCGTCGCCGCCTCCCACCGTCGAACGGCGGTATCGACATAGGCCGGATCGAGTTCGATCGCGTGGCAGATGCGGCCAAGCTCCTCGGCCGCCATGAGGGTGGTGCCCGAGCCGAGGAACGGGTCATAGACCCTGTCGCCCGCCACCGTGTGGTTCAGGATCGGCCGGCGCATCGCCTCGAGGGGCTTCTGAGTGCCATGCCCGGTCTCCGACCGGCGGTGCGGGATCAGCCACACCGTGGTCTGCTTCCGGTCGCCGGCCCAGCGGGCGGTGCGGCCCTTCCGGACGGCATACCAGCACGGCTCGTGCCGCCAATGGTAGTGGCCCCGGCTGATGATCAGCCGGCCCTTGTCCCAGACGATCTGCGAGCGGGGCAGAAAGCCCGCGACGCGCAGGCTCGTCTCGACCTCGCTGGCGTGAAGGGCCGAGTGCCAGACGTAGGCGACGTCGCCGGGGAACAACGCCCAGGCGGCACGCCAATCGGCGCAATCGTCGTTGGCCACGGCCCCGAGGGCGCGGTTGCTGCCGTTGGGCAGCACCTTGGCGCGCCATCCGGGATCGTAGCTCACCCCGTAGGGCGGGTCGGTCACCATGAGGTGGGGGACGGTGCCGCCGAGCGCGGCATCGACGTCGGCCGGGTCGGTCGCGTCCCCGCACACGAGGCGGTGGGGGCCGAGGAGCCAGACATCCCCGCGCCGGGCGAGTGCCGGCGCGGGGAGCGGGTCCGCACCGGGAGCTGGTGCGGTCGAAGGCGGCCGGTTTTTCACGGCCTCGGAATGGTGTTCGGGCATAACCTGATGCAGGGTGGCCCCGCCCCTCGAGGGGTGGCGGGGTGGCCGACGACGCGGCCGATCTGCGGTCATGCGAGGGCACCAACCTCGCGGTTCGGGGTGTTCCTAGCACCCCGGCTCCCGCCTCTTTTCAGAGCCAGGATAGCGTACTGGACCCTTCGCCCGCTGGCGAGGGGCAATGCATCAGGCCAGCGCCGGCAGCAGCTTCGCCGTGATCGAGCCGAAGAACGGCTTGCCCCACAGCTCGCCCATCTTCACGACGCCGCTCTCCTGCAGGGCGGTGCGCTCGGCCTCGGTCATCGCCAGGAACAGCTCCGGCACGAGCATCGGCATCGTGCCCTTGAAGCTCGCGGCCTTCGCGGCCTTCACCTCGACGTGGCCGAGTTCGGCGAACCGCTCCGTGAAATTGCCGGCCCCGCCTAGTTCGCGCAGGCGCGTCTTCAGGGCGTCGATCTCGTCGTTCTGCGACTGCACCGCCGCGATCTTCTCCAGCAGCTGCCGGGCGAGCTGCGTGCGGGTTTCCGTGGTCATGGGGCGGATCTTCCGAAAGAGGCCGCCCGCGGGCGGCGGGGGTAGGTCAGGGCCGGCCGCCGTGATGGGCGGCCCAGCGCGCGGCCCGCTCGAAGGCCTCGCGGTAGCAATCGACGACGATCTGAGCCGGCCGGCCGGGATGCCGCTCGCGATAATCGAGGGCGGCGCCGAGCATCCGGCTCGCGTACGCCTTGGCGCTCTCCTCCGGCGCCTTCGGCGGGGCGGCGATCATCGGCGGCCTTAGCAATTCACCCGCGTCCAGGTCCGGGGGCAGCGTTCGCACGCAACCTGCTCGCGGACCTGGCCGCCGGTCTTGGCGTACCCGACGGCGCGCCCGCAGGCGCCGCGCACCTGCTCGGGGCAGAGGCAGGGCACCCGGCGGCGCGCCAAGATCTGCTCCCTCGCATCGATCAGCGCGCTGGCCAACTCGGGCCGCTGCACGAAATCGGGTTCGGCCACCGGCTCGGCCGGCGGGCAGATGTCGGTCATAGGAAGCCCTTGCCGGCGTGGTTCTTGAAGGCCTGGGCACGCCGGTCGTACCCCTTCAGGGTGTCGACCTGGGTGTGCCGGGTGACCTGCATGACCTTGAGGAGGTCGGCGCCCGCCTCGAGGGCGGAGGTGACGAAACCGGCCCGCAGGGAGTGTCCGGCGAACAGTGTCGCATCGAGCCCGGCCGCCGCCGCGCGATCTTTGACGATCTGCGCGACGGCCCGGTCCGACAGCGCGTTGCGCCCAACCCGGCCGCCCTTACCGATGGGCCGGAACACGGGGCCGGAGAGGATCGCCGCGCCAGCGAGCCACGCATCCAGGGCCTGGACCGGCTTCAGCTTCGAGCCCGCCGGCACAGGCACCGTGTGGCCTGCGCCCTCCTGATCGGTTTTCGACCGGGCGATGTGGATGACGAGGCCCTCGGGCGACCGGTCGAGGTCAGCCACCTGCAGGGCCACCAGTTCGGAGCGGCGCAGGGCCGCCGCGAACCCGATGAGGAGCAGCGCGCGGTCGCGCTTGCCGATGAGCGTGTCCGGGATCCTCCGGAGCATTGTCTTCAGCGCCTCGGCCGTGGCCGGCGCCTTGCGGGTCACCTTCGTGCCGATGCTGCGCCGGATCCCGCGAACCACCTCCTTGACCAACTCGGCGTTGGTCGGCGGCTCCCGGCCGGCCTTGCGATGCATGAACGCGATGGCCGCCGCGTGCAGATCGACGCTGGAGGCCTTTAGCCCCCGGTCGGCGAGGCCAGCGAGATAGCTTGCCGTGGTCGCTGCCGACGCTGGCAGCGGCTCCTCGCCCATGCCGGCGCACCATTCCCGGAACGCGTCGAACGCTTGGCGGTAGGCCTGCAGGGTTCGGCTGGCCTTGGACACCTCGGCGTAGGCCCGCGCGCTCCCCATCGCCGCCAGGAATGCGGGCGTGGGCTCCCGGGGCTCGTCGACGACCATGTCGGCCGGTGCGACCGGCACCGGCAACTGCGACATGGTCTGGCTTTCAGGAAATTACTGGCGTGGGCGGTTCGCCGCCCCGATCACACCCGGGTGCGGGCACGATCCCGAACAAGCACCACCGGCCGGCATCGGCCGGCCTGCCCGAGGGATTGTACCGTGTGCCCGCCGTGCCCTTCGCGCGGCAGCTCGGTGCCGGTGAGATCCTTGTAGAGACGGCGCAGGCCGGCGCGGACCTCGTCCTGCGCCTCCATGCACTGTTCGGCCGTCAGCCGATGGCTCGGCACGCGGAGCTTGTCGGCGAGGAGGGCGAGCGCGGCCAGGCGCTCCGCCACCGCGCTGTCCGTCACGGCAGGCGTGTCCGACATCGGGAAAGACTTTCGAGGATCATGGGGGCGTGCCGGGGGGGCGGCATGGAGCCGTGCGAGGCCGGCGCGATAGGGGGAAGCAGGGCTCGGCCGCAGACCCGACAGGTGGTCGAGGGTCCGGCCGTGGAGGCGCTTCGAGCGCCCCTGGAAACGACGACGCCCGCAGACGGAAATCTGCGGGCGCACGTTTCGGGACCATGATGTTGTTTCGGATTTCACTGCTGCAGTCAAGTCTCGGGCGGAAGCGCGGCTCGCACCGAAACACGGTCGCGGATCGGCGTGCTGCCCTCCGAGAGGTGCCGGGCGTCCGGGTTCATGTCGATAGCATAGCGGATCTGGTCCACGCCCCAGGCTTCGCCGTGCCCGGGCGGCACCACGATGCCGGCGGCATCAGTCTCCTCGCCCGTGGGTGCGGCCCGTTGGCCGCTGATCCGGCGTTCGCCCGTCGCATCGACTTGCGCCCGCCCCTTGGCTGCCCAGGCCTCGACGAGCGCCGAGAGCGCATCGCGAAAACGGTCGGCATAATAGGCGGTGCCCTGGCGCCCGGCCCGGCCGCGCGCGGCGGCGCATTGCGCGAAGGTCAGGCGCTCGCCCAGGATCTGCCGGAGGAGGCGGGTGTCGAGCGGGCCGAGGGCGCGGGCGATGCGCTCCACGAAGGCGCTCACGCGGCGGGCATCGTCGACGGCGTAGATCATGCGCAGCTCGTTCGCCGTCACCTGATCGACGCGCGAGCCCGCGTTGAAGCCGCCCGAGCCGATCCGGCCCGAGGCCCGCTCGAACACCGCCTGGACGATGCGGCCGAGGCAATATTGCTGCTCGGTGATCCGGTGATGGGCCTTTTCGTACTCCAGGATGTCGACGCGCCGGTTGAGGATCGCGCAGATCTCCTCGCCCGGTGCGGATGGATCCGCGAGGATGACGGGCCGCTCCTCGATCTCCGTGCGCCGCGCCGTCGGCGGGCTCCGGCGCAGGTCGCTCGCCCGGTGGCGGTCGCCGGGCGTCGTCCGCCCCCGGCGGCGGGTGTCCCGTTGGGTGTTCGCCTTGATCCGCTGGGCCACCACCGTGGCGGCCTGCACGATAGCGCCGCGCTCGGCCTCGAACGTCCGGGCGAGGCGGGCCTCCAGAACCGCGTGCTCGGCCTTGGCCGCCTCCTGCTCCACAGCCGCCTCGGCGCGCTGTCGCGTCCGGAGCGCGGCCTGTTCGGCGCGGCGCGCGGCCCGGCGCCAGTCCCGGATCGCCTTGATCTCGAGCTGCGTCAGGCGCGCGATCGCCGCCTCGTGCCGGGCGATGACCTCGGCCGGGGCGCCACGCCCGCGATCCTTCGCAAGCTTCAGCTTCCGCCGCTCCGCAGCAGCCCGGTGCCGCTGGGCGACGGGGGGGAGGGCGGTCTGCGCAGAAGCGGGCTCGGCCACGGTCTCTCCTCTCTGCTGTGCCGCCTGGAAACAAACCGGCAACGGATTCGGGGTCGGATCAAAGTGGCACATTTGTCAATGTGCGATCGGGGATCGCCAGATCGCTCAACCGTCCGTGTCGGGTCTGGTGGATCATGACCAGGAACAGATGCGCGAGCGCGAGATCGACGTGCCGTTGCGCCGAGGTTCTGTTCCACCCGCGCCGCCGGCAGATGTCACGGAACGCGCCCTCGTCCATCTGGGCACGGCACCAGGCCTTCAGTTGCTCACGATGCTCCCGGTCGGGGATCTCCTGTTCGACGAGCCGGCGGATCTTAGTGTCGAGGGGGGAGCGTCCAAGGTCCGGATCGGCGGGTTTGTCCGTCAGTCCGGAAATGACCCAGGCCACGGCCTGCCGATGGCTTAGCCGAGGCGGGTAGAGCGGGGGATCCCGCCCTTCAGGGCGACGCGGCGGGAGAGGCTGGGACATTTTTACGCAAACCGGCGCCGGCCAAATCGTGATCGGGTGGCGGCAGCTTACACGTGGGCAAACTGAGGCGGCAGACTGAGAACGCCAGGGCTTGAGCTGCAAAGCACGTCATCACCATCGACCAGCTCCTGCGCGACATCGGCGTTCCGGCTTGGCGACCACATCTTCCGGCCTGTTGCCGCTTCGTTCCCATTTGCCAGTCCTCGTCCTGACTCACAGACCATATCTTAGGGCGGACGGCTTCAGTGGGGTTGGATCACGGCTTGTATCCGGTAAAGTCGAGACCGATCCGGCTCATCGAGACACCAAGTCGCTGCACAAGGTTTAAGGCGTACTCGTAACGCAATTGGCTGACGACCTCAGCCACGTGCACCTTAACCAGCAACTGAGTCTGATCGGCCTCTACCTGAATGATATTCACGGACCCGGTCGCTGGATCGCGCCTACCCAGATTGTCGGCGAACAGGATGCTCCACTGGGGAGCGGAGGTGTCGTCCGAGACATCATTGAACGAGAACGCCTTGATCTCCTCGTTGATCTCTAGGAACAGTATCCTTGAACTGGAGGCCTTATTAAGCGCCGTCTCCATCGAGTTCACCGGCTGGAGCCGGATGGCCGCGAACGGGATGCGCTCTTGATAAATCCCCTTCCTGAACGCTGAAAGTTGCGATGGGACCATGTCGCAAGCCGGCGACGCACAGACCCAATAATCCTCCTTGAAATAGAAGATATGCCCGGTGGTGAGGTGCCAGCCGTCAGGGTCCTTGCTGCTGACGACTGAATTGTGCTGGCACCGTGCACGGAGCAATTGTGCCTTATTTTTCAGGTCGACATCGAAGTGCGTCAGGCAAATTGCGTCCGCATCCCCTGCCCGCTCGGACTCGACGAGGCGTTCGGCGAAGGCGGCCACGTTCGGCACCACCGAGTTCATTAGCCGCTCCGAATGCCGCGTGATAGTTTCCTTGATAATAGATTTCGTTGCTTCCGGACCGGCCATCAGCATGCCGTGGTACCACCCCGCCAGGGCGTGCTTCTTTCCTAACACCTGCGCCTGCAGAGCGGTCCCGTGCTCGTCGATCTCGTGTTGTAGACGGGCGAGGTACAATCGTGAGGGGTCAGGACGCCACGCATTCAGCGCAGCACTGAGTTCCTTCAGCGGCTCGTCACCGACCTTCTTGCTGGAGAACGCGACGAAGACCGTGTCGGACCGAACCCACTTCACGCCATCGTTGGACCAGGCGATCTGCCTCGGAATCGCGACCCCTTCGCCCTGCCTCGCCGCCTCGGCCGATCTGGAGAGTTGATAGCGGAGCAGGAGCTTACGTGTGTCGAGGTCCCAATCCGCCTCCTCGCACAGCGCTTCAAATTCGTTAAATATCGGGTCTTTTTTCATAAAAAGCGCAATATATGACTTTAAATTCATCTGCCTGTACTTGATATACTGTGTGAAGCTCAGGCATGTATTGAGCCTTTCGTCCAAGTTGCTGATGCGAGTGCGCGTTGCGACGAGAACCTCGTCCACATCGAAGACGTCCTCGTCCGGGAACTCGTAGGGTTCATAGGGCAGCAATGCCAGAATGACGCCTTGGAAGACGGCGTCGAGGTCCTCACTCGTGTGCACGACGACGAGGTTGAAGTGCTCATTCGCCATCAGCTTACGGATGATGTTGATGGCTATCGATCCATCGCCCGTCTTCGCCTTGTCTAACTGGTAATCTAAGACGAGGAGGTCCGACTGGTGAAGATGTTCGGCCTCCTTGATCTCGTCATCTAGGCCAACGTTCTGGCCGTCGTGGATGTCGACAAGCAGGTTCCGTGCACGGAATCCCCGGATGATGCTCCTGACCCGGTCGGCCTGGTTCCGCCATTCCTTCCCCGCAGATTGCCCCCCGGACAGCATCTCTTCGAACGTCGGGTAATCGTCATCGACGATCAAAACCGACCGGATGGGATCTATGAAGGCTTCGTCGACGAACTTCGCGTAGTGGTCAACGTCCATCGAAGACCGCCCCTCTGAACTCAATGGCAAAGTTTGCGCCAGCTAGCGGCATCATCGCGGCGTCGGCGACGTAACGGATACGGTGGCCGCCGGCCGCCAGATTCGACTTGCACAGGTACAGGCCGACGCCGCGCCCCCCCGCAGACTTGCGAGTGAAGAACAATGTGAAGAGGTTCCCAACATCCTCCCTGGGAACGCCCGGGCCGTTGTCGGAGATGACGATCTCGGCGCCAACGACGTCGAGGACGATCCGGCGACCGCCTTCCGCTGCGGTCGAGACCCAGTAGGCCGAGTTGTTGATCAGGTTGATGAACACCGGGACCAGGCGTGACTGCTGATCGAAGACGCGCATCGCCCGGAACGCGTCCGTTGCCTCAAGCGAGATGCCGTTGCGGGACATGACTAGGCGGAAGAAGTCCGACACGTAACCGAAGATCTCTTCCCCGGTGATCCAGCGCTGGATCTTGCGCCCCGCCAGCCTCAGTGGCGTCAGGATGCGGAGCTGGTCGGTCAACCCCTCGAAGCCGAAGGCGATGTCCTTCGCTGCCTGGCTTTCGCGCACCTCGTCCGGCAGCGCGCGCAGCCCGGCCCCTATGATGTCGTCGTAGGCTTGGAGCTCGTGGCCAGCGATCTCGACGGCGATGCCGAGCTGCGCTAACGCGTTGAGTCGGTCGAGCTCGGAACGGAGCTCCACATTCTCGTCCGCGCCGAAAGTGGCGAGGTGCTCTAGGTCGATGCTTTCTGTAAGGTTCTCCAGCGCGGCCACGTACGGCGCGAAGATCTCGGCATTGCCCTCGACGTGGACGTCCCTGAGCGTCTCAAGGGCCTTAGACGTCTCGACGTAACTCACTTCTCCGCGGTCGAACTTGGCCAGGATCGGTTCCGCGTCAACTTGGTAGTCCTTGCTGCGTTCTGTGGCCAGCTTGGTAACGCGTTCAAATTCGGCCCTCTGTAGCGCCTCAATGTTCCTCTTCCATGTCTGAATGCGAGCCTTAACCTGGCCGCTTTGGCGGGCGACCTGCTTGTCGAGGAGTTCGCGCGGGTTCGCGGGGCTGATGCGCTCGACAGCCTCCTCCAAGGAAGAGGCTATGGTATCCAGTTCCGTCTGGACGCCTTGAAAGCCTTGGCGATACGTCAGGTATGCGTTTTCGAGCGGGCCAAGCTCCTTAGGCGCACCGGGGATACGCAGGTCGGCAAGGCGGTCCTTGTAGGTCTCTAGAGCTCGTTGCGTCTCAATTACGTCGCCCTCGTCCCGGATTTCCAGTTGGACGACATAGTTGGTCACCTCCCGCAATAGCGCCGGGACGGCCTTGCCGTTCTCCTTTAGTCGAGACCGGAACTGCTTGCCCTGCCGCTGCCGGAGCTTGGCGCGCTGCTCCGCAGCCTTCCTGTTCTTGTTCCCCGCTTCGATCTCGGGAAGGACCTCCTTCCTGATCGCCGAGTCCGAGCCAAAGAAGCGCCGCGCGCTCACGCGCAACAAGTTCTCCACGATGGACTTGAGCGACTTGGCGGCCTCGTTGTCGAGCAGGCCCTCCCGGCCGGCCTTGTCCTTAAGATTCGGGTTGCCGTCCCGCGTGATGGCGATCCGGCCGAACATCTGGCGGTGGTTCCAGAACTCGCGGCCGGCATGCTTGGAGCGCCGGGATTCAATCTCGAAGAAATCGTTGTCGGTCCGCCCGTAGGGCAGGACGCGCAGGCCGTCGCGGAAGATCATGAAGCCCGCGTACTTGTCGGCCAACTGCTCGTAGCGCTCGAACTCCATCGCCGGAAGCGTGGTCCTGGCCTTGGTGAACTCCATTGACGCGATGTAGAGGAGGAACATTCCCGGCGTGCTGCCGGGCCGCCGGGAGACCTTGATGTCTGCGGGGGGCTCGATCTCCACGGTTTCGGGCAGCACCGAGCCGAACGCCTTGACCGTACCCTTGAAGACCCCGCGGGCATCCACTACGCCGTCGATCATATGCTCCATCCCGTCGAGCATACGGCGGTCGAATTGCTTCTCTGAACCCACGACGTCCCGCGGGCGGTCCTCCTCCCAGGCTCTGACGATGTACGAGAAGGTCGGGCGTTTCGCCAGGACCGTTGGCTTCGAGGGGTCGACGAAAGGGTCGACGAAGCTGGACAGGGTCTCGAAGAACTTTTCTTGGGCCTTCTTCGCCGTGCCGTCCGGCACGGATCGGGGCAGTTGTACAGCGAGGTCGTAGTTGATGCTGCCGACTAGCAGCGCTGTACCCTGATCCGAGGTCCTCTTCGCAACTCCCCAAGCCGCCAGGTGTCTCGGTTCGAAGTTGACTTGCGAGAGGCCGTCCAGGATCGCCTTCGACGGGAGTGTGGCGGGAAGGGGATGACCCGCCTTGATTTCCGCGGCGTGCAGGTCGTCGACGGCCTTCCACGCGGTGGAGATCCTCCCCGCACGGGTCACATCGGCGCCGCCCGTCACATTCGTGCGCAGCAGGTCGGCCATCTCTCGCAACTGCGGGAAGATTTCCTCCGGCGTGTCCGTTTCGACATGCGGGATCGAAAGGTCCGCGAAATTCAGATACGGGTTCTCGAAGAGGCGCCAGTCGAGGAGGGCCGCCACGAGTTTCGCGTTCCGCCGCTTTGAGACCAGCAGGAGGAGTGGGCCGAGGTTGGCGCAGGACAACCGGCCGATCCCCTTCTGCCCAAGTTTGGGCCGTAGTGGCAGGCCGTTGCGGTCCTCTAAAGGCACGGCGGAGCCCGTGGCTTTAGACTCGGTGCCGATGACCAGCCAGCGGTCGACGAACTCGTCCTTGCTCATCCCGTGGCCGTCGTCGAGCAGGGCCGCGACCGGCCGCTCCCCGTCGTAGATCTCCAGCGAGACTTCCTTGGCGTAGGCGTCGTAGCTGTTCTTCCACAGTTCGGAGATGGCCGTGGGCGTGTCGGCGATCTGCTCGCGTCCGAGATGGTCGACGGTCCGGGCCCGGGCCTGGAAGGGGGCGGTTTCGATCATGCCGCGACGCGTTGGTCCCGACGTGCGACCGCCTTTGTTAATCCCGTGGCATTCAGCAGGGCAACGACGTGTCCGATCAAGGCGGTGCCGAGGGTCACCGGGACGGCGTTGCCGATCTGCCGACCCGCCGCCATTAGCCCTCCGTGGAAGACGTAGTCGTCCGGGAAGGTCTGAATGCGCGCGGCTTGGCGTGCCGTGATGCCGTGGTTGAGGGTCGGATGTACGAAACGCCCCTTGGAGGGGTTGATGCAGGCGGTGGTCATCGTAGGTGCCGGCTGGCGGCGGTCGATGCGACCGTAGACGTCGCTGTGGCCGTCATGGCCGCGATGGCAATTCAGCACGCGGCCGGAGTCAACTCGGCTCCCACCGTCTGCGGGCGTCCTCGCGAACGCGGCGACCAAGTCTGCCCTGTGCGTCAGGTGCACGTCGTTGGGGTCCCCTATGGGTGCTTCGGCGAAGACCGCTCTGCAATTCACCCACGGGAGGCGGCCCGCCGGGACGCCGTCCACGGCCGGGCGGGCGTGGGTTGGCTCCGGAGGCCAAGTGAAGCCGTCCCTATCGACCGATCCGTCCAGACCGAGGATGATCACGCGCTTACGCCTCTGCGGCACGCCGAAATCGCGGGCGTCGATGACGACCGGTTCATATAAGTTGTACCCGGCTTCGCGGGCGTGGTCACGCATCGCATCCAGGTGCCGCGCGTGCCTTGGCCAGAGCATGCCCGGCACGTTCTCCATCAGGAAAGCCCGTGGGCGGAACTGCCGCACGAACGCGAAATAAACATTCACGAGCTCGTTCCGCTCGTCACCGACGCCGGAATCGTTCAACCTATGGGTGGAGAAACCCTGGCAAGGAGGGCCGCCTAGTAGGAGATCGCAGACCTCGCCGGGCTCGAACGCTAGGTTCCGGACCTCGGAGGCCCGCATGGCGGCGATGTCGCCTTCTAAGACCACCGGCGGATCGTCACCCCGGCACAGGTTGGCCCTGTATGTCGCGACCGCGGACCTGTCCCGCTCGACTGCCAGCCGAACCCTTAGGCCCGAACGCCGCGCCGCGAGGGAGAGCCCACCGGCCCCGGCGAAGAGGTCGATGCAGTTCATACTCTCCCTGGCCATCCGGTCCGGAACTCCACGCGATGCCGACGAGGCCGCATTCAACCTTGGCATTGTTGTTCCGGAATCTTTAAGAAACAAGTGTCGTCACCCAGAAATTGCACCAGCAGGATAGCAGGCGTGTCTCGCCCGGCCAGCGACATCCGCGGTGCAAGCGCCTGCAGCGGCGGTCCGAAGAGACGCAATGCGGCCAAATAGGCATCAGCGGTTGCGACCGCGCGATGGCGTCATGACGACCGGAGGCGTCGGTCCAACGCAGAGCGGACCATTTCCGACGCCTCTTCTGGCCCGGTATGCTCCCAGATCCTCAGTACGTGCCAACCCGCCGCCGCCAGGGCGTGGTCGGTATCTCGGTCCCGCAGGCGGTTCGTGTCGATCTTGTTCGCCCAGAACGCGGCGTTGGTCTTCGGCAAGCTGCCGTGTGCGGGGCAACCGTGCCAGAAGCAGCCGTCGACGAACACGGCGAGGCGTAGGCGCGTGAAGGCGATGTCGATAGTCCGCCGCGGCTTTCCTGGCACCGGATACGAGATCCTGTATCTAAGGTCGAGCGCGTGAAGGTGGCGGCGTAACGCGATCTCGGGTGCCGTACCTTCGGTGCGGACGCGACGCATGGCCTCCGACTTGGCCATCTGCGGCGCCACCCATCCGTGCCCCCCACGTTTCACCGGTCGACCGACGCCGGGATTTCGGTCGGCGTCATAGGGATGGGCGACGCTGGCGGGATGATGCCCCAAGTTCCCGCGCATCCGAATAGGTTTCCGACTGCGACGAGGCGCAAGGTCCGGGGACTGGCCACGTCACATGACGTCAAGACGGCTCGTCGCTTCTGACGAGCACGTGGAACGGCCGTTAGGCGGCGGCGCATCAGTATGAAAAGTTGGGATCTTTGAGTTGAAGGAGGCGGCAGTCTCGAACTTGCTGGCGCCCGTTCACTTGGTGACAGGTCCTTCCCTACATCAGACTTCACCAAGAAGTCTCCTGCGTTCACGGTCGACCACTTCTCAACGTTGATATCGTAGTCCACGCAGCGGCTCGCCCGACCCAGAGCCCCATCGAACGCCGACCTGGCATCCGCGATCCTGTCGAAGCGACCCCAGGCCGTCGTGTTCGGAGAGCGAAGCAATAAGTCCTCTCCATGCCAGACGTAGTGGAGTTCTTGCTTTTCGGCCTCCTCAATGAACGGCTCATAGGGGGATGGGTCGCCATCCTCCAAGTCATAGTTGATTACGTAGCTGTCCACGGTGCTTCCTGAGCGTCAGCGTTTGAATTTCGGCATATAGGATGCACTCATCGTACATCCATCCGGACACCGCGGCCGGACGACCTTTCGCCCCGTTGACGGTCGAGCTGCGGAACAGTGTCCCGTAATTTCCCTGGGGGGACGACATGGCAGGTCTCGCGGCGCGGTCCGGGCCACGGACCTGCCGACCGGTTCTAACATGGCCCGGCAAGACACGCGGTCTCACCATTGCGGGTACGGTACGGACGGACAGTAAAGGCTGTGAACCTCCCTGCCTTCCTCCAGCTAAATTTCAGGACGTTGTGTCCGCCGGACCGACCATTCTATTTTAATGGTAGGTGTTGGGCTTTAAGCGGCCATCGGAGTGGATTCTCCCGAAGATCCGCTCATGGCGCTAAGCCGTCGTCCGGCGGACGGATGCTGACCGCAGCTTTCCCACCATCAGCAGTCTTTTGCACATTCATGCTGATGGGTTCAAAGTGCCCATCACCGTAGACGCCCCCCACGGCGCATCGCTCAAGCAGCAGCCGGTGGACGCGCACTCGCGAACCACCAACCCATCGCCCGCTCGGCCGCCGACCAGCTGGCGTTGCGCGGCACCCGGCCCTGCGCCCGGTCGAAGGCCTCCCATGCGGCCCAGTCTGGGGTTCCGTCGCGCACGAAGACGCGCGTCGGCGGGGTCGCGCCAGCGGCCGGCGACGACACGACGCGCAGATTCGCGAAGCGCCGCTGCCGCAGCCAGCCCTGCAGGGCCTTGGCCCGGATCGGCTTGCCGCCGACCGCGCCGGCGAGCTGCGCCCGGTAGCGGCCGGCTGCCGCCACGGCGAGCGCCTGATCGGCCGCGTCAAGCCGAGCGAACAGGCGCTCCGCCGCGACCCGGTCGCTGTAGGCGAGCCCGTCCGGCGGATAGGCCGCCCAGAGGCGCTCGAACTGCTCGGCCCCGGCGGCATCGAGGCCCGGCCGTGGCGCCTCGGGCCGATCGGAGGCGAGGCGCACCGGTTCGGCCCCGAGGTGACCTGGAAACTTCGGCGAAGCCTGCCTTCCCCCGGCATCGGGGGGTTGGGGGGAGCTGGAGTCAGAATCGGATTCGGAATCGGAGTCAAACGTAGTGAGGGGGGACTCTCTGCCCCCACCCTCCGGACTCTGCGCCCCCACCCTCCGGGCACGCTGTCCCCCGGGGGGGACTGTCCGCCCCTCCTTGGGCACCACCAGATCGTCCGCCTCCGGGGTCCGCTTCAGCCAGATCTCGTCGGTGGAGCGGGAGCCGTCCTGGCGCGCCCGCTGCGCGCGCCGGATCAGGCGCATCTCCTCGAGCCGCTTCAGGGCGCGGCTGACCGTCTTCCGGTCGCACTCCATCATCGCCGCGAGGGTGCTCTGCCCGTGCAGGACCAGCCCGCGGGCGTCGGCGAGGTCGCCGAGCGTGTGAAGAACGGCCTTCAGCGTGAAGTCGCCGGTCGTCTGGGCTTTGGCCCAGTCCCGCCCCTCCTTGCTCATGACGCCCGTCCTGGCGCGAGCGGGCGGAGCCGCGCGCGCGCGGGGCCTCGGTCTCGTCGCGGCAAGGCGTCATCAGTTCGGCATCGTGCGGGTGTGGTCATGGGCGCCAACTCAGGCAAAGGGGGAGCGCTCGGCCGCGAAGCGCATCAGGCTTCGGGCACGTGAAGACCCGTCGCCGGACTCGCGAGGCGCGAGCGGCGGCCGGGCCGATGGGGTAGGGGAGCGCGTCGGACACAGCTCCGCCGGCCACACCGAAAGGGGGCTTTCGGCGCGGGCCAAGCGGGCGCATTCGCGGGAATCGGGCTGGGTCAGCCGATTACACGGAGCGCGCGGATGTCCGAACGG